>JRHI01000040.1_pt1 | contig 115579 bp, 95 predicted proteins | sample 215371 | NCBI WGS metagenome assembly JRHI01 (sample SAMN02929681, study PRJNA255918) | sediment metagenome | biome: cave system; feature: Ice Cave; material: Sediment; isolation source: sediment from deep within a dark volcanic ice cave with no known source of... ...
GTGTAGGTTTGCCCTATCTCCTTCTCTCTGCTACTGGACCGTTGTTGCAGGCGTGGCTGGCGCGAACCGCGCCGCGAGATACTGTCTATCGTTTATATGCGTTATCGAATCTGGGCTCCCTGCTCGCACTCATCACTTACCCATTTTTAGTGGAACCTCGGCTGACGCTGCAAACTCAGGCGCGCTTCTGGTCATGGTGTTACGCAGCTTTTGCGCTGGCCTGCGCGTACTGCGCTGTAAAGAGCGGGCAGTTTCAGAATTTCGTTCCGGTGGGCCAAGGCGCACCCGCAAGCGAATCACTCCGCGGAGATTCGCTCCACGAAGTAAATAACGGCGGGCGTCCCGCGAAAGCCCTCTGCGCGCTCTGGCTCGCCCTGGCAGCATGCGCTTCGGTACTTTTCCTGGCGACGACGAATCAGCTTTGCCAGGAAGTTGCCGTGATTCCGCTACTGTGGGTTCTACCGCTGTCCATCTATCTGCTGTCATTCATTTTGTGTTTCGCGCGGGAAAGTTGGTACTCGCGGCAATGGTTTCATCCCGCGTTCGGAGCCGCTCTGTTGGCGGCATGTTTTGTATTGTATGGCGGAGCGGAAAGAAGCCTGGCTATGCAAATTGCATGTTATGTCGGGGTTCTTTTTGCGTGCTGCATGGTATGCCACGGCGAATTAGCCAGGCTGAAGCCGAGTGCGCGATTTCTGACGCTTTTTTATTTAATTCTGGCCTCGGGAGGCGTGCTGGGCGGGATCGCCGTGGCATTGTTGGCTCCACAGCTCTTTTCCGGCTTTTGGGAATATCAGGCTGGTCTCTTGGCGACGGCGCTTCTAGTTTTAATAGTTTTGATTCGCGACAAGAATTCCTGGCTCCAGACCAGCGCTGGCCGCGGAGCTCTCGCAGTCCTGGCGATTGCGGTTCTGATGCCGGTTTGCGTCGTGCTGGCAATACCCAGCCTGCACAGCGCCCGTAAATCCATTTTCTTTATCGTGGCTTTGCTGGCACTGCTGTGCCTGGTGAGCCTGCGAAAGCGCCGAAGCGGAGCGCAGGCTTCAGGACAAAGCGTTGCGTTTTATTGCGGAGCGGCGCTCTTCATTCTGGTGTTGGTGCTGGCAGGAAGCCTCCGCGCGCGTTCGGTAAACGCGATTGCATCCTTTCGAAATTTCTATGGGGTGCTGACCGTGCGGGCGCAAGATGTTGGCGATCCCACGAAAGAGGCCTATGCCTTGAGCCACGGATTGACGATTCACGGCTACCAGTTCCGCACTGAATCGAAGCGGCGCTTGCCGGTGGCCTACTATGGAACGACCAGTGGGGTTGGATTAGCCCTCAAATATGCGCATCAGCGAGCATCACAATCAACCGCTAGCGCAACGGGGCTTCGCATCGGCGTGGTTGGCCTCGGGGTCGGAACGATCGCCGCGTATGGCCGCGCCGGCGACTCCATCCGCTTTTACGAGGTCAATCCACAAGTCATTCAACTCGCGACGAATTCGCCTTATTTCACTTACATTTCGGATTCGCGGGCGAAGATCGAGGTCGTGCCTGGCGATGGCCGCATTTCGCTGGAGCGCGAGTTGCGCCGAGGCCAGCAGCATGATCTAGACGTCCTGGTGGTTGACGCCTTCAGCGGCGACGCTATTCCTGTTCATCTGCTGACCGCGGAAGCTTTCGAGATTTATCTGCGGCGACTAAAACAGCCTGAGGGAATCCTGGCTATTCATATCAGCAACCGTTTTCTCGACCTCAAGCGCGTCGTTTTCCGTGGCGCGGAACAGTTCGGAATTCCTAGCGTTTGGATACAATCCGAGCAGGATGCGAATGTCATGAATAGCGATTGGATGCTGCTGTCGCGTGATGCCGCTTTCTTGAATTCGGCAGGCGTTCACGACCGTCGCGGCATCGAAACGCCTCTTGCTCCCCGTGCACGGCTTTGGACCGACGACTACAGCAATTTGTTTCAGGTGCTGAAGAAACAATAACGCTCCGCGCCGCCACTTTGCCTCCGTGTTTCCATCAGCCCACCGCCTTAAGGTCAGGATCCGGTTGACGAGTAACGGCGCACCCCTTGATTCCACGCAAAAATAGCGAGTCCGAGCGACACGGCGGCGACGAGAGGGATCAGTGCAGCGTAGTGGCGGAATTCGGGGCGGCCCAGCAGCCGCACACTGGGATAAAACGTCGCGAAACCGAAGGGAATGATCCAACTCAGAAAGAATTGAATGGGAGCGTTGTAAATAGAAAGCGGGTAGCGCCCGAATGCCAGAAGGTTCCAAGCTGGGGGATGTAAGCCGATGCGGTCTTCCATAAAAAAGGAAACGGTAGTCAACGCTAGAAACACGGCTAGGTAAATGATGCCGCCGCAAATGGCAAAAAAAATCAGCAGAAGAATCCCGAAGAAAGACCATCGGAATTCCAGGCGATGCGCTGCCCATAGCACCACTGCCAGCCCCGTAAAGACTTCCTGAAAAGACTCGATGCGGAAGGCCTCGAAGAGCACTTGAAACAGCGAGCTCACCGGCCGCAGCAGGACGCGATCGAACTTTCCCTCGATGATGTACGCGCTGCCGAATTCGTAAAGATTTATGCTAAGCACATTGAACAGGCCGAAGGGGATCAGGGAGAAGCCGTAAAGGAAGAGGACTTCTTCAAAACGCCAGCCGGCCAAACTCGGGATTCTGGAGAAGAGCACCACGACGAATCCCAGGGAAAACAAGGTCGCCGTCATGCTCGTGGCTACGCCGATCAAGAAGTCGGCGCGGTAGCTGACGCGCACCTTGAAATACTGTGCGAAATAATGGCTGAGGAGCCCTAGGTGGCGTAGCGCGTTGGTGAAAGAGATCTCCATTGGAAAGCGTGCTTTTACTCTTCGCCTCTTCTTCTGGCAAAACAGGCTGTTGTCAACAGCGACCTGTAGCCGGGCAACGGTCTAACCGCCGTGAATGGTTATTTTCTGCGTGGCGCGATTCCACCACAAATGGCCAAGCCAAAGCAGCGCCACAACCCAGAAAAACTGAGTCGCTACCGCACGCGCGCACGCCATGCCACCCAACTTTCCAAGATAAATTTGCAAGGGTGTGTAAGCGATATGCTCAAAAGGCAGCCATGACGAGAACCGCCGCACCGGCGCTGGAAAGAAGCTCAGCGGCACGAGCAAACCGGAAAGCAATTCGATCAGCCAGAATTTCGCGCGAATCAGGGCGAGGATGGACTTCAACGGAATCGCGCAGGTCCCGATCAAAAAATTGATTGCGCCCATCAGCAAAAAACTCCCCGCGGCGGAAACGAGAAAAAGAAAAAAGTGCGGCCACGATGCCGGCGGTCGCACCGGAAACAAAAACGAAATCAAGATGGCCGTCGGTGCGGTAAGCAGTACCAGCCGAAAAGCCGATTCGCCCATCGCCCGCGTCAACCACATCCATTGCACCGAAACCGGTTTGAGGAGGTCCATCGCGATTTTGCCGTCGATCACCTCGTATGCCATTTCCTGATCGATGGTGTTCCAATAAAACGAGCGAAGAATCCAGCCGACACTGACGTAGGTAAGAATTTGCGGGAGATCATAACCGGCGATAGCCCCGGATGCGGGCCGCGCCAGACCGTCGGATTGTGCGAAGACCGCTCGCCATATGAAGTAATAGACCGTCACGTTGATGAGGTAAGTGAGAATCCCGGTGTAATAGCGCAGGCGAAACGCCAGGATATTGACGAAGCCGATGCGCGCAAACTCGAGATAGGGCGCGACGCTCGAGCTCAGCCCGCTGCGTGAGCCGTAAATAACGGGTGTCGCTTCGCTCATCGCATTGGTTCCTGCGCATTCGCGCTATTTTCTTCTGCCGTGTTCACCACTCCATCCGCATAAATTCGCTTCACCACTTCTTCGATGGGCTCGTCTTCAATCACGAAATCGCGGACTTCGACCGCGGCCAGAATCTGCCGGATCAGATCGGAACTAGAGACGCGGGTGCGGTCGAAACGGAGGCGGCAGGTCATTTCGTCCAGGCGCTCGAATTGCACCGACGCGTTCGCCGGAGACTGCGCCAGAGCGCGTTCGAAGGCGCTGAGGCTCGCTGCCTGGTCCCCATCGCGCAGGATGAACTTGATTTGCTTGGTGCGCAGCAGCTTTTCCTTCAGCAGGCTAAGCGGACCATCATAGAGCAAGCGCCCGTGGTCAATGATCATGATGCGCCGGCAAAGTTCCTCGATGTCGTCCAAGTCGTGCGTGGTGAGCAGGACGGTGGTCTGGTAACGCTGGTTGATCGCGCGCAGAAACTGTCGAATGTGATCCTTGGCCACCACGTCGAGGCCGATGGTGGGCTCATCGAGAAACAGCAGCGGCGGATTGTGCAGCAATGCGGCGGCAAGATCGCAGCGCATTCGCTCGCCGAGCGAAAGTTTGCGCACCGGCGTGTGCAGGTAATCGCGAATGCCCAGGACTTTGTCGAAGAGTTCCATGCGCTCCTCGAAATCGCGCTGCGTGACGTCATAAATCCGCCGCAGCAGCTTGAACGATTCGATTACGGCGATGTCCCACCACAGTTGGGTGCGCTGGCCAAAAACAACGCCAATCGTTTTCACGTACGCGGTTCGCTGGCGCCACGGCACGAAGCTGTTTGAAATAATCTCGCCGGAGCTGGGCACCAGAATGCCCGTGAGCATTTTGATGGAAGTGGATTTGCCCGCGCCATTCGGGCCGATGTAGCCAACCATTTCACCGCGAGCGATTTCAAACGTGATACTGTCGACAGCCTTGACGGTGCGGTATTCGCGGTGAAACAGATTTATCAGGCCGCCCCGCAGGCCCTCGCGTCGCTTGAAAGCGCGAAAGTTTTTGGAAAGCTCGTGAACGGAGATAAGCGGTGTGGAAGACACTTCGGAATAGTACTGAACAGTCTTGCAAATTTCACTCTCTTTGGTTAATGGCCCGGCGCCCCCCCCAAAGTGCTCCCAGTTGCCTGAATGACGCATCAAAAGCTCAAAGGAGAAAACATATGGCTTCACGTGGAAGGATTCGATTCTTGACGTTGTGCTGGGCGGCGGCATTTTCCGTTGGCGCGGCAGGCTGCAGCATGAGTGTTAGCCAATCCGAAGAGGAGCGGCGAGCACGCGAAGAAAAAACTCGCGAAGAAGCCTCCAGAGCCGCGGAGCGTGCCAAGCCCAAGCTGGAAGAAGCGGGAAGGCAGATTGGCGAAGCGGCGGAGCGAGTCGCTTCCGGTGCGCGTGCGGCTGCCGAAGGCGCTAGAGAGGGCTGGAAGCGATCGGGGCATCGCGTTGTCGATTTGAACTCAGCGGGCGAAAGTGACTTAATGGATTTGCCAGGAATTGGCCGTGGCGAGGCTCGCAAAATTATCGCGGGGCGTCCCTATCGGAGCCGGCATGAGCTGGTTACCAGGGGGATTCTCACGGAGAGCGAATATTCGCGGATTCGAGAGCTGATCGAAATAAAGTAAATTAATCCGCCCATTTATCGAACGCTCCGATCTTCAGGCCTAGCGCGGAACTAACGCCAAAATACAAAGGCGCTCTCTTATTCAGAGAGCGCCTCGAATCGTACCGACATCTTCCCTCAGCACTGAGAGCTGCCGCAGGCGTAACTTTATTTGTCCTGGCCAGCCGCTGTGCCGATTGCCTCTCCGGATACGACCAGCTCAACACGGCGATTCGCCTGCCGCCCGGCAGCGTTATCGTTTGACGCGACCGGCCGCGCTTTACCAAGTCCGCGCGACGTTATCGCTTCTGATTTCACTCCCTGCGTCACGAGATATTCCCGAACCGTGTTCGCCCGCTGGTCAGACAAGCGCTGATTGAATTCCTCGCTTCCTACGCTGTCGGTATGTCCTTCCACTTCAAGCTTCAATCCCGGGTGCGCACTGATGATTCCGGAAATCCTCGCCAACTTTTCCCGAGCACCGGGTTTCAGCGTGTATTTCCCGGTGTCAAACAATACGTCCGACATATTTACGATCAGCCCGCGAGCGGTCTCGCGAGTCTCGAGAATCACGTTCAGCTGTTGCCGGAGCTGATCGCGAAGTTGCGCCTTCTCCTGTTCGGCTTGCGAGGCAGATTGGCGCGCCTTCATCGCTTCCGCTTCCGCTGCCTGTTGCTGCGCTAGAGCTGCGGCGCGTGCGGCTTCGGCCTCATTCTTTTCCTTGCCGGCTTGGGCGGCGGCAGACTGCGCCTCGGCTTTGGCGCGTTCCGCCTCTGCCTTAGCGGTCTCGGCTTCGGTCTTGGCGCGTTCCGCCGCGGCCCGGTCCTTTTCCGCCTGGGAGGCCTGCGCCTGAGATTCCGCCTCGCGCTTTTGTGACGCCATCCGCTCGGCCATTAGCCGTTCCTCTTCCATGCGCCGCACTGCAATGAGTCGAGAATCTTCGGCCGTCTGGGCGGCGTCCCGGGCATTTTGCGCCACGGTTTTCTTTCCTACTTTTCCGCGGAGCTCATCCTCAGCATTTTGCAGGCTGATTTCAGCCTTGTGAAACGTGTCTGCGGCATAACGGTCCGCTCCGGTCCACCGTGCGATGCGCACCGCATTGCGCGCCTCGTAAAGCTCTAACGGAGTTTTTTTATCGAGCGGAATTGCCCTGCGGTCGGTCTCCGGAACGTTCAGTACATATTGCCCGCGTTGTAGCAGCTCGTAATGCGCGTCTATGGGCTCAATTGTTCCGGACGTTTCCCTGGTCACTACATTTTCCATCACCACCACGTCGCTCGGCTGCGTGACCGCGAAATAGGGTTCAGCGGTAACGATCAGGCCGAACGTTTGCAAATCACTGGTTACTTCCATTTTGCTGTTACTACCGTTAAGGAGCACCTCGCCCAAATTTCTCGGCCGGCCTTCCGGCGTCACAGCCCACAAAACGTAGGTAAGATATTCCGGGCCAAATTGCGTTGCGGGCGTCAGCTTCTCCATACGAGTCTTAATTTCGATGCGGCCCTGTTTACTGTTGACCATGGCCTCGCCCTTTGCTTCCGGCATCAAAGATGTTCCGCGGAAGGCGATCTGTGTTGGCCCGCTGCGATGTCGATAGTTGATAGCTTTTGTGGTTCGCCCGACCACCGTAACTTTGTAAACCGGCACTTTGCCCGAGTTATCCACGTAAACGCCTTGGCGGCGCGGCTCCGATGAAGACGGCTGCTGAGAGTCTGCGGGAGGCATTTGCGCCAATGCGGCACAGGCCCACGCCAATACCACGGGGACGATAAGCTTAAGAACAACCTTCATTTTCCACCTCTTCGATTTTTATTTGACGGGACACACTATACAGACTTAGAGAGAACAATGAGTTCTCGGTAAGGTAGTATCGGGATTAAAGGTAATAACTGCTATAAGGCAAACGATTGAATCTTGCGTCAGGTATCCCCTAGGAATTCATTTTCCGTCGCGGCGTTGTCCGGATCATCCCAGCTTGGCCATCTGCGAAAGAGCAGGGGCATTTTCAACAATTGCGCCAAGCGAAATTAGGTTTCGCTTATCCGCCAAAGTTTTGAGCGCAGTCAGGATGCGGCCCTGTTTAACATGGTCGAGCGCATCGCCAATGGAAACCGCGAAGTGCAGCATCACACTGGAATCGCGGTAGCAGTCGGCAATACAGGCGGTGCAGCCATCGCGCACCAGGGGGGTGGTCGCGAAATCCCACACCGAGCATAAGGGCTTGTTCCAGGCATCGCAGCGCCAAACCATATAATTCCAATCCATATAAAAACTTTTATATCCGCCGTAACACTCAAAATGCTCCTTCTCACCCCGCAAATGGCGCTTCATGTCCGCCACCGAAGCGCTCGGATTGTTCACCGGAAAAATCTGGCGCAGGTCATTTACGGAATCAAACGCGTTTACAAGCTCGGTGTCGGTGAAGTTGACGAGCGATGAGTTGGATGACCATGCTAACGACGATGAGCCCAAACGCGCTCTCTGCGGGTAAGAGAACGCGACAGCCTGAAACCCGAGATCGCGTAACAGGGGAACAAGCGCCCGGTAATTGCTGATGAGTTTACTCATGGTTACTTGCGCGATCGCGGTCATGCCTATATCCGCCATGCGCGCTGTACCCGCCCGGATGCGCTCGCCGAGGCCTTTGAGTCCTCGGTTGCCCTCGTGAACCTCGATGGCCGCGGCATCAATTGAAACATCCAGGGACTTAAGGCCCGCAGCCGCAAGCTCATCCAATTGCGAATCGAGCAGCCACCCATTGGTGATCAGGCCGGGACCCATGCCCCGGGCAATGGCCATCGCAATCATTTCTGCAAGCCGGGGATGAAGAAGCGGCTCTCCACCAAAAAAACAGATGTAGCGGATGTCGCGCTTGTACAGAATGCCCAGGGCCCGCGCGAATTGGTCGGCGTCAATCCAGCGCAAATTGGCGGCGCCAACTCTTCCGCGCGCAAAGTTACAGAAGTCACAGGCCGCATTGCAGGAATTGGTGACCGCTATATTACAAAGCGCTGGGCCTCCGCGACGCATCAGTCCAAGCATGTCCCAGGCTTTTGCAGCCGCCGTCATCATCCTGACTCTCCGGTCCGCGAGCAGCCGTGATAGAGAGTAGATGCTGGCGTCGAATGGATTGTCACACTCCGGCTGCGGCGTGCGGTTACTTTTTAAACCAAGCTGTGCTCGGAAGTCGGCAGAGAAGGGCCCAGCTTAGTATAATTACGGTCTGGGCCTGAAATAGGGGACGCGCGGGCAGGATCGGCTTCATGCGCGCGTATTACTCTGCTCGACTGGCATCGTGGATCACTGAAACTTGGGAGGCTGAAAATGGCAAAGATTACGGCGACCTTGGTCGTGGTCATGGTGGCGGCTTCGGCCGTATTGGCAGGGCAAGGCAAACCTAAAAAAACTGCGGTGAAACGTCATTCCGCTTCGGCCAAAGTAGCTAACACGAGCAACCGGGAGGAAAACACCCTCAGACGTCCTTATGCCCAGCTGCTCATCAGTGAATTAAATTCGGAAGACCCAACGCGATGGTCCGACCGCATGCAAACACATGCGTCGGTGAGCGGCTTTGTCACCAACGTCTCTACTGGTGAAGATGGTGACCTGAGTCTTCGCATCTGTGAAAATCCGAAAATAGAGGGCATGGATCGCAATCACTGCTTCGTCGCGAAATGCATTCCGGAAATCCCCTGCGATCTGCCGCCAATGGGCAAGCCCATCACGGTGAAAGGCATTACGCGATACGATGCCAAGACCGGCGCGCACTGGTGGGAAATTCATCCCGTGGAGCAGGTTGAAAAGTAGCGCCCTTATTTTCACCACTCACTTCTTGAACCAGGCGCGATGTCAGAAGGGAATTAAGTCGAGGAGCGATGGCTTAAGCAGGCGATGGCCATCGCGCCTGGCCTCCTTTCTTTCCACAGGAAATCCCTTCTGATGTACGGAAACTGCTAGTTCAGGATCACTCACTGGAAGCCGGCCGGCATCCAAAGTGAACGGCCGGTCAAACATCACGTCAAGCGTCGTGCCGCTCGGTAAATCTACTTCCGGTCCGCGTGTCAGCAAAACGGCCGCGAGACCTGTAGCCGCGCCCCCAGCAGTGCCGATCACTGCGCCTTTCTTTATGGAATCACTGGAGATGTGAGCGGTGCCGAGAGTGGTGCCAACCGTGGTGCCCATGTAATAGCCTCCCAATGTTGCGCCTGCTAAAATTGTCAGATCTTTTCCGATTCCAGAGCGGCCTTTAATTTTGCCTTGGTGGTCCACGGCCTCCCTGGTCTCACTATCTGCACTGTCGGGAATCGCGTTCAATTCCACGGTGTAGCCATTCGGATAGGTGAGCGAATCAATGCGCATTTGCAACCCTGCGCGGCCTTTCACGCGGCCTGGGCGCTTCACTTCAGTGTGTTGCCCGCGAATGTACGAACCCACAGGAATCACGATGCGATCATTCTGCGCAATAGGATAAAGAGTCTCGAAGTATACGGAGTCGCCGCCCTTGGCTGTGCGCGTGTTGATGCCATTGCGCAGCATCAGTGGAACGCGCACGCCGGCAGGCACAACGATTTTGCGCTCGCTCGAAGGGACGGTTGTCGCCTCGACCGGCTGCTCATCGCTTGCGGAATTTTGTTGTGCTACAGGAAAATCTCTTGCAGGGCGACGCTTGAGAGTTTGAGCTGCTGCTCGCGGCGCATAGCCCAAAATAAGAGCAAGAGCCATAGTCAAAAACAGGGCAGCCTTTTGGACGAATACATTCCTCATTTTCGGTTACCTCCCTCGGAAGACCGGCCTACGTTTCAACGCTGTAACGGCAACTTTTGTGCCATCAGGCCGCGCGGCCAATGAATTACCGGAGTCTCTACCTACTCCCGTAACCCTTTCCGATTCAATGTTTTCAAGTCGTTCGTGAAAAACAGATTGGCGTGGCGCGGCGCCGTCCCCCTATTTCGTGGACGGCGGGTGGATGGAAACGATTGTCAGTGTCAGGAGAAGGCAGCTTCAAACCACTGTGTAAAAAAGGCATCAAACAACGTTACGTGCGGAAAAGCACGTCTTCGCGCTGGAACATTTTTACCGCGATGAAGAGGGCCACCGCAGCGTACACGCAAGTGGAAGCAAAAATGAGTACCATATAATTCCAGTGGTAGGTGCCCGACATGATTTCTTTGCACACCAAGCTGGTGTTGAGGATCGGGATGAGCGCCAAACGCCTATTTAATTCGACGCCCGGCATAAACGAAGACATCGCCGGGATTACGACAACAAAGGTCAGTGGGGTAAGGTAACTTTGCGCTTCCTTGTAGCTCTTTGCGAACAAAGCAATCGTGGGAAGCACGGCCGAGAACAAGACCGAGAGCGGTAAAGCCATAACAAACACTGTGAGAACTGATTTCAGGCTGATGGCGATGTGGAACCCCACGATTCCTTTTAAGACCGTAAACGAAATCCACAAAGACGTAACGGACAAGGCCGCTGTAGTAAGCGAAGCCGTCAGCACCAGAAAAAACTTACCTAATACCAGATGGGTACGCAGGATCGGGCTCGACAGAATCGTCTCCATCGTGCCCCGTTCTTTTTCACCCGCGGTTAGATCCATGGCCGGGTACATCGCGCCAGTCATTGAAAGTATCAGGACGAAGTAGCCGATCATCCCGCCTATCGCCGCTCCGCTGACCTTTTCGGCGGGCGCCACGTTCTGCTGCTTGATTTTAAAGGGGTCAATGAAACTCTCGGGCAGATTTTTCGAAGCCAGGCGCTGGACCACAGTTTTCTTACGATATTCCTGCAAGAACTTTTCCACCCGTTCGGCGGCTAAGGATGACTTGAGGTCGCCCTCATACATATAAATACTGACTTGCGGAGTCTCACCGCGATCGAGCGAGGTTTGAAAATCCCTGGGCAGGTCGACGGCAGCGCGAATTGTTTTGTTGGAAATTTGTTCGGTATAATCCGCCGTCGCCGGCACAACTTGAAAGCCGCCTAGTTGCTTCAGCCCATCGGCGATGTCCGGCGCATTCTCTGGGCTGAGAATCATCACCTTGGGAATTTCTTTCTTGGCCGCGCCGACCAGTTTCATGGCCACGAAGCTGAAGCCCACCATCATCACCGGAAACATCAGGATCGGGACGATAATCGTGGAGATCAGGGTGCGCCGGTCGCGCAGCGAATCCCTCAGCTCTTTGCGGTACACCACCCCGATATTACGCAGGCTCATGCTCAGTTTTTCTCCATCGACACATGCGTGGGCTCCACCACTTTCACGAAAATTTCCTCCAGATCCTCTTCCGCAAAACGCTGCCGCAATTCCGCGAGCGTGCCCTCGGCCAGCAGTCGTCCGCCGTCGATAATCCCGATGATGTCGCAGAGCTTCTGAACTTCGCTCATGATATGCGTGGAAAAAATCACGGTTTTGCCGTTCTGCCGGCACTCGCGGATAAAGCCGACAATGGTTCGCGCCGTCATTACGTCGAGGCCCAGCGTCGGCTCGTCAAAAATCATCACCGGCGGGTCATGCACCAGAGTGCGCGCGATGGAAACTTTCTGCTTCATGCCCGTCGAAAGTTTATCGCAGCGGCGATCGCGAAAGTCATTCATGCCCAGCCGGGTAAAGAGTTCGTCCACACGCAGCTTGAGTGCCAACTCGGTCATCCCATACAGGCGCCCGAAATATTCCACCATTTCCTGCGCGGTCAGTCGCAAATAGAGTGCGGTTGCGGTCGAGAGGAAGCCGACGTGGGCGCGGACCTGCTGCGGCTGCTCGATGATGTCGTATCCGGCTACAATTGCGGTGCCGTCGGTAGGTTCCAGAATCGTGGCCAGCAAACGCAGTGTCGTGGTTTTGCCCGCGCCGTTCGCGCCCAGCAGACCGTAAATCTGCCCCGGCTGGCAGCGAAAACTCACATCCTCCACGGCGCGAATCACGCCGCGCTTCTTGTCGTGGAATTGCTTGCAAAGTTTTCGCGCTTCAATCATGCCACTCCGTCCTTAGCCCACTCTCCCGCAACGTTTGTAAGTGCGGGCGTTCCGTAGACATATGCTTACTCGGGAAGGTTGCGGGCATACCTGTCTATATTCAGCACGCAAGCGGCCGGAAAGATTTCTGTGGTAAGTGATTATTCCCCGAGCACTTTAATGAGAATGCGCTTCGGGCGCAAGCCGTCGAGCTCCGCATACACCACCTGCTGCCACGGGCCCAGATCGAGCTTCCCTTCGCTCAGCGGCACCACTACGTGACTTTGCAGAATAAGGTTGCGCAACAGAATGCCCGCGTTGTTCTCATGCCGCGCGCCGTACTGGTAATCTTCCCGGATAGGCGCTTGTTTCTCGAGCCATTGATCGATGTCCTGGTGTAAGGCGGCGTCGTCCTCGTTCAGGAAAATCGCAGTGTTGGAGTGCAGCGCACTCACCACCACGATGCCGTCGCGGATGCCGCTTTTTTCCATGGCCGATTTTACATTGGGTGTGATGTTGATGAATTCGCGCTGCTGTTTGGTCTGCAGGGTCAGATAGTCGGTATGGATCTTCATGCTTCGGGTGCTCTCCGGACGCGCTACGCTCGAAACGTGGAGATTCTATCTGAAGAGGAATGCACGGTATAGGATTTCCTGCTGCTCAGACGTCTCGCTCGGAACCTCTCAAAGCTCGTCAGCCCTTGCGGCAATTGGGGCATTGCTTGGCCTCGAAATTTTCTGGCGTCACTCGAAACATATTGTTGCACTGGATGCAGACGCGATGAATGACAGGTTTGGTTCCGCTCTTGTCTTCCGAGGTGATGTGCACGTTAGTCATACCGCCGAGTTTAGCATGATCAGGAAGCGTGGATTACACCAAGCACGTTACTGAAGTCGCCGAATGGAAGGATTCGTCAAGCAGATCACCACAGTCAGAACGAAAGCGAACCCACTCACAGTCGCCATAGCTATGGGGGTGCCAACAAACTCCGCCAAACCCCCAACCAGTAGGCTGCCGAGCGGCGTCAACCCAAGATATGCCATGGTATAAAGGCTCACCACTCGTCCCAGCAAGGGTCCTGGAACATTGGTTTGAATCAAGCTGTTGATAGCCGCCACCGAGCTGACCATCGCGCCTCCGACCACCGCCAGCAGCGCTGTCGAAATCAACGGATTACGTGACAAACAAAACAGAAGTATCGCGGCGAAAAATGTCATCGTAGCCCCGAGCACCAGCGGGCCGCGACGATGCTCTGGTTTTAATCGCGCCAGGTGCACGCCCCCCAGCAAAGCACCCGCTCCCGCCGACGCCACCAAATAACCCAACCCGGCAGCGCCCACATGCAAAACGTCGCGCGCGAAAGCCGGCATCATCACAAGATAGGGCAGCCCGAAAATACTGACCAGTCCGACCAGCACGATGAGAATTAAAATCTCCCGATGCCCCTGCACATACCGGACGCCTTCCACCATTTCCGCCCGCCAGGAGCCCTCCTCGCGCCTTTCACGCGCCGGAAAGGCCACTCGCCCGATCACAAATAACAAAGGAAGATAGCTCAGAGCATTCAGATAAAAGCATGCAGCTATGCCCAGGCCGGCGATCGCAAATCCAGCCAACGATGGCCCCAACACACGTGAGCTATTAAATTGAATGGAATTCAGCGCAATCGCATTCAAGGTATCTTCATGCGGAACAAGATCGCGGATGGCCGCCTGATACGTGGGCGCATTCAGGGACATGATGATTCCTGCGAGAAAAGCGATCGCTATGATTTGTTTCACGGTGACGACGTGAAGCTGAGTGGGCACTGCCAGCAGCAGGGCCAGAATCATCATCGCCGTTTGGGTGAAAAGCAGCATTTTCCGCCGGGGGGCCCGATCGGCAATCACGCCCGCAAACAGCGAAAAAAACAGCGCGGGGATTTGTTGCGCGAAGCCCACCATTCCCAACCAAAACGGCGAGTCCGTGAGTTGCAGAATCAACCACCCTTGCGCTACGTTCTGCATCCACGAGCCTATATTTGAAACAAAATTGCCCGCCCAGAAAAATCGGAATTCCTCATGCCGCAAAGCTCGGAACCACCCGTGCCCCGGCGCCAGCAGCATGTCCAGCGGAGTGCGCAGCGCCCAACGTCCCGGAGTATCGAGCGGCGGCGGTGGGATGATTGGAGAGGGGTCAGCCATTTCAAAAAAATACTGTATCGCGAGAGAGGTTGGCAGAAAATCCAGACTTACGTGCCCTATGCTTATGTGCCATCGAAATACAAGTATAGCATCTGCTGGGATGGGCCCATTCCACCCGCGCACACTCCGAGGCTCCTCTTCTCGCTTAGACACACGCCGTTAGGAAACGAGAGCGCGGGTTTGCTAAAATAAGACGCTTTTGATGTTGCACGCATCTATGCACATGTGCAACCTATCGCGGATAGCCGGAGCGCGGGCCCCCACCTTTGGTCGCGTGATCCGGTCGAGAAAGGATCGATGAACTTCAGCTTCGTATCCAGAAGATTTTTATTGTTTCTGATTCTCGCCGCGGCGTTAGCTTTTGCATTAATCAAATTGAGCGGCCGGCAGCCTGTCGCGCGCGTGGCCGCGGTAACGCCCACCCGCGAAAATCTTAGCTCTTCAATTTCCAGCAATGGAAAGGTGGAACCGATTTCGCCTGACCAGATTCGCGCGCAGCTCGCCACATTTGTGCAGCGCGTTTACGTCACCGAAGGTCAACAAGTTAAAAAGGGACAGCCCTTGATCTCTCTCGATGTAACCGATGCGCGCGCTCAATTAGCGCGTGCGCGTTCCGAGCTGGCCGCGGCCCAGTACGAGCAGCGCTCCGCCAAAAGTGGCGGCCGCCCCGATGAAGTAGCGCGCATCGATGCCGATCTCGCCAAGGCCGAGTCCGAGTACGACCGCCTTCAAAAGGAACATGCCTCGCTCGCCCGCCTGATTGCCAAGCAGGCCGCCACGCAGGAGGAGCTAGCTCGCAATCAGATGGCCTTGCGCGCTGCCGAGGCGGAAGCCAAGCGCCTCGCCGCTTCCAAAAAAGAATTTGACCGGCACGTCACTCTAGACACCGGGCAATCCGCGTTGCGTGTCGAGCAGACGCGCAGTGAAGTGCTCTCCCTCGAGGAGAAAGTCCGCTCCGCGCAAGTAACCGCTCCTGCCGAAGCTACACTCTACTCGCTACCTGTGCGCGCGGGCGATTTCGTTAAAGTCGGTGAACTGCTCGCAGAGCTGGCTGATTTGCATCAGGTGCGCGTGCGTGCATTCATTGACGAACCGGAGCTCGGCGCGCTCGAGCCCAATCAAAATGTCTTGATCACCTGGGACGCCTTGCCCAACCGAACCTGGCGCGGCAAAACCGCGCAGATCCCCAAGCAAGTGGTATCGCGCGGAAGCCGCAGCGTCGGCGAACTGCTTGCCGCGGTGGATAATTCCAAACTCGAGCTTCTTCCTAACATCAACGTCAACGTGCGCATCAATTCGCGCGAGCGTCTGGGTGTGCTGTCCCTCCCTCGCGGCGCGGTGCAAATCGAAGGCGCGCGCCGGTATGTTTTCGTCATAAAAGACTCGACTCTGGCCGTCAATCGCAGCCACGTCGAGCGTCGCGAAATTCGCGTCGGCATCGCCAGCCCCACCAACTATGAAATTATTAGCGGCATCGAGGAAGGGGAAATGGTGGCGCTTCCCGGTGATGTGGAGTTGAAGAATGGCATGGCAGTGCGGGTGCTTCGTTCCGAATGAACGCCGGTTCCGGGAAACTTCAAAGCTCCCGGTTCATTCCCGGAAAGTTGTTTATTCCGAAGTTGTTCGCTCGCAATCTTTATGTTCTGTGCCCGTTCACGGTTCTCCTTATCTTAGGATTTAACTTTTGTCCCGTTCCCGCTGGCGCGGCACCTGCTCAGCAGTCCACTAGGTCGGAGGCCGAATCCGTGGGCCCTTTCGCCGAAGTTCGCCACGCCTACGAAGCAAGCCATTACGAGCGAGCCATCGACCTACTGAAAAATGTCGCTTCAAAAAATATCCCCCATAATCGTACCGAGAGCGCCGAGATCGCCCTCTGGATGACGAAGTCCCATTACGAGCTGCGTCAATTTGACGCGGCCATTGCCAGCGGAGAGAAAGCTGTCGAGCTGCTGCCTAACTCTTCGGAAAACCACATGTGGCTTGGCCGCTCCTACGGGCGCAAGGCGGAAAGAGCCGGGGTTCTCTCTGCCATGTCACTCGCGAAAAAAGTGCGGCGTGAATTCGAAGCCGCGGTACGGCTGAATCCAGCGAACTTTGACGCGCAGCAGGACCTCATCGAGTATTACTGTAGTGCGCCAGCTATCGTAGGTGGAGGAGAGGCGAAGGCCCAGAGGCAAATCGCGGCGCTTGACGCCCTTGATCCCGCTGAGGCGCAATTTGCTCGCGGCGAATGCTTCGCGGACCAAAAAAACTGGGACCGCGCCGACGCCCAGTTTCAACTCGCGTTGCGCGGGAATCAGAAGCGCTCATTCGTGTTTTTTGAGATTGCCGATTATTTTGTGTCGCGCCGCAACGCAGACCGTATCCTGGAAGCCGTCGACGCTGGCGCGAAACTTGCGCCCGCCGATTCACGGTTGCACTTTTATCGCGGTGTCGCCTTTATTCTTAAAAATGAAAAGCTCAGCGAGGCGGAATCGGAGTTGAAATCCTACCTGGCTTCCGCTCTTCGGCGAATGGCTTTTCCATCACACTCCGAAGCCCATGGCTGGCTCGGCCGCCTTTATGAGCAACAGGGCCGCGTTGACGCGGCCGCAAAAGAGTATCGCGCCGCCGTCGCAGCGGATTCGCAAAATAAGACGGCGCGCGAATCACTCAAGCGCCTGCAGCACTAAAGTCGTGGAAGGGCCCGGCTCGGCGCCAGTGGTCGCCAGTAACGCGAAACGCCTATCCTGGGTGTGCTATCTTTTTCTTTCGAAACGTTGGTGAAGTTCATCGATGATGAGAAAAGAAACATTGCTTGTTGCGCTCGATGCGCTGCGGGCCAATAAGCTCCGCGCTTTTCTGACCGCACTCGGCGTGGTCATCGGCAGCGCCTCGATTGTGCTCGTCGTCACGGTGGCCCTCAGCGGCCGGAAGTTCGTGATGGCCCAGATCGAAGGCGTAGGCTCGAATCTGATTTGGGCGCAAGTCATCGAGATTCCCGATCAGGCGCGCGCCCTTAGTTACGAGCTAACCCAAGCCGATCTCGACGCCATCCTGAAAACCATTCCCCAGGCCGTTAATGGAGCCGGCACCCGCGACATGCCGAATTCCATAGTCGTGAATGGCGTCGAGCGCCCGATAACTTTCATCGGCGTCACCGAAGGCTTCCAGGAAATCCGCCGGCTGCTCATTATGCGCGGGCGCTATTTTGATTCTCAGGACATGCAAGCGCGCAGCAAAGTCTGCCTGATCACCTCCGAACTCGCCGCCCGCGTTTATCCATCGCAAAATCCCGTTGGTAGAACGCTTCGTGTCGGTGAATTTACGTTCACCATTATTGGCGTCTTCCGTGAGCGCGTCGCCACTTTTGGCCTCTCGGAGATTCAAAAAGAATCCGTGATTATTCCGTACACCCTGATGCGCATTTACACCGGCACGGATCTTTTTCGCACTTTATACGCGCAAGCACGCACCCCCGATGATGTTCCCAGTGTTACGCGCCAGATCGAATGGCTTCTGCGCAGCCGTCATCCCGCCAGCGCCGTCTACGATGTGCAAAACCTCACGGCGATTCTCGATGCGGCGCATAAAATCTCGCTCGCTTTGACGGCCGTCCTGCTCATCATTGCGTTTATCGCCCTTCTGATTAGTGGGATAGGAATTATGAATATTATGCTCGTCACCGTCAGCCAGCGCACTCGCGAAATCGGCATCCGCAAAGCCATTGGCGCGGCTCGCAGCGAAATACTTTATCAATTTCTTACCGAGGCCCTTCTGATCAGCGGGGTGGGCGCCGTGATTGGAATTCTTATAGGCGTCGCCATACCGGTACTGGTTCAACCCTTGCTTCCCGGCAATCTTCGCGTCCCGATATCGGGTCTTTCGGTAATTGTTGCCTTTATCGTGTCCTGCGGCACGGGCGTCCTTTTCGGATATTTGCCGGCAAATCAAGCCGCCAGCCTTCAGCCAGTCGACGCCCTTCGCTACGAATAATTGTGAATTTTGGCGCTCGCGGCTGGCTGTGGCCTGTCCAACGAGGAAGAGGCTTTTTTGCGGCCAAGGAATTCATGTTCCCATCGCTTCCAGCGAGATACACATCAAGGAAAGAGAACCAGGGTTGACGGCTGACTCTGGATTGACGGCTGACTCTGGATTGACGAGTGGCGCGCTCAGGCCGCATCGCCGTCTGCAGCGATTTTTGAGCTCACCCTGGGCCATGGTGCTCGCCGCTCTCACTCTTCGCCTGATCGTTATGGCTTTCACTCTCCCCTTGCAACTCGCTCCTGAGCGCGATCATTTCGCTTTCGGCTTTGAGATGGGCAGGGTGGCGCGCTCGATAGCCACTGGCCAGGGTTTCAGCTCGCCTTATCCCGAGCCCACTGGTCCCACCGCTTTGGTTGCACCCGCTTACCCGTATCTCCTTGCGGCGATCTTCAAAATATTCGGCGTATATACAACCTCCTCCGCAATCGCAGGCCTGGCGCTCAATAATTTTTTCTCGGCGGTCACTTGCTGGCCTATCTTCTTAATCGGTCAAAAAGTTTTCGGCCCCCGTGTAGCCCTCTGGTCGGGCTGGGCTTGGGCCTTCTTTCCGTATGCCATCGGCCTTTCTAATCGCTGGATCTGGGATACCAGCATCACCACCTGCCTGTTTGCCTTGCTCATCCTGGCGACCTGGAATCTTCAGAAATCGTGTCGCCCTCTTGCGTGGCTCGGCTATGGCCTCCTTTGGGGCGGCGCAGCACTCCTCAATCCTTCCGTTCTTTCCACGTTGCCTTTCCTGTTTCTATGGCTGTGGGTTCGGCATCAGCGCTCGGGGAGACGTTGCACCGGAGCGATGACGGCGTCCGCCGTCATTTGTCTTGCCTGCTTGAGCATTTGGCTGGTCCGTGACTTCCGCACCTTTGGCAAGTTCATCCCTTTGCGCAGCGGTTTCGCTTTGGAATTCCAACTCGGAAACAGTGATGACACCTCGCGCCCCGATTCCGATCATCTGCTTCCGCCAGACAATCCCGCGGAAATGGAGAAATTCCGGCAGCTCGGCGAGAATGCTTACATGGCTGAAAAGCAACAAGAGGTAAAGGATTTTCTCCGCCAGCATCCGGGTCGTTTCTTCTGGCTGACCTTACGCAGAATCTTTTTTCTTTGGACAGGCCTGTGGGGAGCACACCCAAGTTGGAGCCTCGACGATGAGCTTGGTGTGCCCAACATTCTGGCCTATAGTGTTTTGTCGTCTTTGGCGTTTCTGGGTCTCTATCGATCTTTTCAGAACCGCGTTCCATTCGCAGTTCCCTTGGCAGTTATTCTTCTCGCTTTTCCGCTGGTATATTACGTTACGCATCCCGATGTGCGGTATCGTCATCCCATTGACCCCGCAATCGTTCTCTTGGCAGTCTACGGTGCGCGGAACATACGGGCGGCCAGCACCTACAAGAGTCGCTACCGAGCCGCTCAATGATGCTGCTCTCGGTTGCAGTTTTGGCCGCGTGCGGGCTTCCGTTACAATCCTTCTGTGCATCCAACGGCACTGTGAAGCGAGAAAGGGCATATTCTCATGCTGAATCTTAGCTGTAATTTTCACCGCAGCGGCTCCACGGGCCATGCCTCGTGCAACGCGACGCGCCCAGTCACTTACCCCATTACGCTCTGGCGTTCCGCGTGTGGCGTGGCCATAAATGTTTTTGCACTGCTCCTCGTCTCCGCGGCGTGCGCCCAGGATCGACCTGCTGGCACAGCAGCGCCTGGCCAAACCCTCACTCTAAAAAGCGCTGTTGAATTGGCCCTACGGAATAGCCGCAGTCTGGCGGTGGCCAAGTTGCAGCAGGGGCTGGCGGAACATTCGGCAATGATCTCCAAAGCGGATTTTCTTCCCAATGTATACGCCGGCTCGGGCGTTGCTTATTCCAATGGCATCCCCGAAGGCCCTGGCGGGCACGCCCCCTCTATTTTTAATGTTTCTTACACGCAGCAGCTTTTCAATTCTCCGCTCAAAGGACAGGCGCGTGAATTGCAGGAGCGTATCAATGCCAGGGTGTTTGATGTCGAGAAGGTGCGCGAGTCCGTGATTGTTCTTACGGCTTCCGCCTATCTCGAGCTGGCCAAAGTGCGCCATTCGCTTGATTTGCTTGGCAAGGAGCGTCAAAGCGCAAAGCGCATCCTCGACGTCACCAGCCAGCGCCTCTCCGAAGGCCTGGAACTGCCTATCGAAAGCACCAAGGCGCAGCTTGCGGCCGCCAGGATTGAACAGCGCATCGTGGATTTGGAAGGCCGGGAAGACGATCTGCAAGCGACATTACGTGACATCACCGGTTTGCCGGATAACCGCCCCATCCAGGTCAATGCCGAAGAAGACTTGCCGCCTGCAGCCAGTTTCGCGCCCGCGAATAGCACCGGTCAGGCACTCGCCAATAACGTGCTAATGAAACAGGCGGAATCCGAACGGCGCGCGCGTGCGTTTCGCTTGAAGGGTGAGCGCGGCGGCCGTTATCCCACCGTGGAGGCGGTGGGCATTTACAGCGTGCTCAGCCGCTTGAATAATTACGACGTGTTTTACAAACGATTTCAGCGCAATAACTTCAATATTGGCGTGCAAATTCAAGTTCCGGTCTTCAGCGTGCGCACCAAAGCCGCGATTGCGCTGGCCACTACAGATTTGAAAGTGGCCGAAATGAATGTCGAACAAACACGCAGCGCGCTCTCCTCTGATATTCGCAAGCAAACGCGCCGCACGCGGGCCCTCGATTCCGCGCGTGAAGTGGCCCAGCTTGAATTGCAGCTTGCGCAGCAGGGGCTTGGCAACTTGCAGGCGCAATTTCAAGAAGGCCGCATCAGTTTGCGCGACCTTGAAAAAGCCCGCCTCGAAGAAAGCGATCGCTGGCTCGATTTTCTGAACGCGAATTTCGAGCGTCAGCAAGCGCAGCTGGAATTGCTGCGGACTACCGGCCAACTCGCGCAAATTTTTCAATAATGCGAGGCTCCGTTCGCCATCGTTAGGCGCGTGCCGGAGATTCGACTGTAGTTGCTGCTCTAGCTCAACTCGCGCGATTTCCATTGGGACGTTCTTTTAATTGCAGTATACTAAACCTTCGTAACCCCTTGAGTTTGCGATGGAAAGTGAGGCCTCGAAGTATGCCTGCGTCCATGAAGACGCTTTTGCTCAATCCCCCGAGCTTTGAGAATTTTGACGGGGGAGCCAGTTCGCGCTGGCCCGTCAGCCGGGAAATTGAGTCGTATTGGTATCCCGTTTGGCTTACTTATCCGGCCGGAATGCTCGAGGGCAGCCGGCTGCTGGATGCCTCACCGCACAAAATTTCCTGGGCCAAGACCGTGGAAATTTCCACGCAATATGAATTTCTGGTTCTCTTCACCTCGACGGTTGGGTTCCAAAGCGACCTCCGCCTGATCCGCGAAATGAAGGCCAAAAACCCCAGCCTGAAAATTGCCTTCGTCGGCCCGCATGTCCAGAATCGTCCGGATGAAAGTTTGCGGGCCTCGGAAGATATCGACTTCGTCGTGCGCGGGGAATTCGATCATGCCGTCGTTGAATTTGCGCAAGGCCGGCCTCTCAGCCAGATTCTCGGGATCAGTTATCTGCAGAACGGCACGATTGCCCACACGGCGCCGCGGCCGCAGTTGCATACCGAAGAGCTGGATGCGTTGCCGTTTGCAACTTCAGTCTACCAGCGCGACCTTGAGATTGAGCGCTACAACGTCCCCTTTCTGCTGAATCCTTTCGTCTCGATTTATACGACGCGCGGCTGTCCGGCCCTATGCACGTTCTGCCAGTGGCCGCAGACGATTTCCGGACACGCCTGGCGCGTACGCTCGACCGAAAATGTGTCCCGTGAAATCAAGCAAGCTTTGCAATTTTTTCCGCAGGCCAAGGAATTTTTCTTTGACGACGATACGTTTAATATTCGCAAAGACCGCGTGCTGGAAATCTGCGCAAAATTCAAACCGCTGAAATTCCGCTGGTCCGCGAATGCGCGTGTGCACTCGGATTATGACACGCTCAAAGCCATGGCCGATGCCGGCGCGCGGCTTTTCATTGTCGGATTCGAATCCGGCGACGCGCAAATTCTGAAGAACATTAAAAAAGGCGCTACCCCCGAAATGGGCCTGGCCTTCATGAAGAATTGCAGGAAAGTGGGCATTCGCGTTCACGGCGATTTCATCATCGGGCTGCCGGGGGAAAGCAAAGAAACCATCCAGAAAACAATTGAGTACGCCAAGCAGTTGGATTGCGAAACGATTCAGGTTTCTCTCGCGCACGCGTTTCCAGGAACCGAGTTGTATAACGATCTCGTAAAAGGCGATTTCCTGCGCGCCGAAGCGCTTGCCGATGCCAACGGACACCAGTTGCCGCACATCGAATATCCGCATCTGTCCCGCGAAGAAATGATGAATGGTGTGAATCGTTTTTACGACGATTATTATTTTCGGCCGAAAGTCGCTTGGCGCATTGTGCGTGACGCGCTGTGGGACGCGCACGAGCGCAAACGCCTCTACCATGAAGCCTCTGCGTTTCTGAAGCTCCGCGCGGAGCGATTGCGTTGGGCCAAGCGCACACCCGAAATCAAACCGATGATCGCGGTGCCTTCCATCGAAGCGGGTTCCGGGCCGATCGCGCGGGGTTAGGCTCAAGCCGAATGAATTCCAAGCGGGGCGTGCGCGCTAAAACGTTTTCTCTTGTGGTCTTTATGGTTTTTTGCAGTTCGGTGGGAGATATTTTTTTGAAGCTGGGAATGCGAAAAATCGGGTCCGTCAGCCTGGCTCCAGGAGCGCTGGCGCAGAGCTTTCGGGCCACCGTGACGAACGGGATGATTTGGGTCGGAATTCTCTGCTTGCTTTCGTCTTTTGTTATTTACCTTATGGTTCTGTCATGGGCTGATTATAGTTACGTGATGCCGTCCACCTCCTTCGGATATGCGATCGTAGCTTTGCTGGGCGTGCTGATTTTGCGGGAAAATGTGACGATAGCGCGCTGGGCCGGAGTGCTTTTGATTTGTTGCGGCGTGGGTCTCGTTTCGCGCACCGAGCCGCGCACCACCAGGAAAAAGGCTCGATGAATCTGCGTATGGCTGCGTTCCTGGCGATCGTGATTTTCGCCAGCACGGCCGGCGAAATCTCGATTACCTATGGGATGAAGCGCGTTGGCGAGCCGCAGAGTTTGCATCCGCGCAAAATACTCGAATTCTTGGGCCGGGCATTGCGCACCGGCTGGTTCTGGCTGGGAATTCCGCTGATGAGCATGTCTTTTTACGCCACTTTGATACTGCTTTCGTGGGCTCCGGTAAGTCTTGTCGTTCCGGCAACAGCGTTGAGTTATGCCGTTGGCGCCCTCGGCGCAAAGTTTATACTTAAAGAAAAGGTCACGAAGATGCGTTGGGCCGGAGTTGGCCTGGTATGCGCGGGCGTGCTGCTGGCTTGGGCTGGATAGCGAGCGAAGCATGGATCATGTAACCATTTTCCGGTTATTGCGCTGGCTGGCGATGGCGCTGGCGCTCGCTCCTTTCGTTTATTATTTGCTCTCCATTTATTGCGTATACTTGTTTTTCTCCGGAAAAGACGGCATTTTCTCCCGCAAAATTCAGAAAAAGTCCGCGGCCGATCCCTTCACGCCGCCGATCAGCATTTTGAAGCCGGTGCGCGGCTTGGATCGCGAGGCTTACGAAAATTATGCCAGCTATTGCCGCCAGGATTATCCGCAATACGAAATTCTTTTTGCCGTAAGCGATGCCGGCGATCCGGCGATCAGCGTAATCGAGAGGCTGATTCAGGATTTCCCGGAGCGCTCGATCCGCTTGCTGATTGGCGCGCCGCAGCTTGGCGCGAGCAGCAAAGTGAACAAGCTGTGCCGCTTGGTGCGGGAAGCCGAGTACGATTTGCTGGTGATGAGCGACAGCGATGTGCGCGTCGAGCCGGATTATTTGTGGAGCGTAGCGCAACCGTTCCGCGACCCGCGGGTGGGCGCGGTCACGGCGCTTTTCCGCGGGCGCGTCAACGGAGATTTTGCCTCGCAAATCGATTGCGTAGGCTCGGCGGCGGAATTTTGCGCGAGTGCAATCGTGGCGCGAAAGCTCGAAGGGCTGAAATTCACGCTGGGCGCGACGATGGCGACCACGCGCCAGCGGCTGGCGGAAATCGGCGGCTTCGAAGCGCTCGTCAACCACCACTCCGATGATTTCGAGCTGGGCAATCGCCTCGCCGCAAAAGGCTATCGCGTCGAGCTGCTGCAGAAACCAGTGTGGATGATTTTTCCAGTGCAAACGCTGGGCACGTTTCTGCGGCACGAACTTCGCTGGGCAATCGGGCTGCGAAATATCCGCCCGCTCGGGCATCTCGGTCTGGTTTTTACGCAAGGCATTTTCTGGGCGTTTCTGGCCGCGGGGCTGGCCCATTCCGCGCTGACGGCTTCGCTATATCTCGCCGGTTACGTGGTGCTGCGATTCGCGATGGCGTGGATCGCCGGCGTCTGGGGACTGCAAGACCCCGTGATGCGCAAACGGATTTATCTCTTGCCGCTGCGCGACGCGCTGGCGTTTGTGGTTTGGGTGGCGAGCTTTGCGTCAAACCGCATTCAGTGGCGGGGGCTCGAATTCACGATTGAAAAAGGCATCCTCATTCCTGTTCCTGCGCCGCGCGACCTGGGCGCGGTTGACGAATTTTCGATTCCCGAATAAGCTGGAATCCGCGAATCGCGTTGCGCCGGAAACGGAAGGCACCGCGGTTCGTTTTTTTCCTCCCTCGGCTGGGAGGTCGTCCAATTGGTAGGACTCCAGACTCTGAATCTGGCTATCCTGGTTCGAGTCCAGGCCTCCCAGCCAAATCAGCTGTAGTGATAAGCCCTTGTAGATCCGCTCCAAACATCCTCTGGAAACGTTCGACATTGAACGCGAACTGTTCTGAATACATATCGGCCGTTATAAAGCTCTGCATGCGCATTACGAGCTAAAAAAAATCAAGAGTTAGTCGATCGGCACCTTCATACAGCTACGACAATTTGCCGGGCGTGAAAAGCTCGGTCATTTCCATTACGTCGCGGTAATAGTCCTTCTGTTTTAATTGCGCTGCGGCAGCTTCGTCCAGAATGGCAGTGGCGTCGGGATGAAGCTGCAATGCGGATGCGGTGACCGAAGCGGTGATGGGCCCTTCGATCGCGTTTGCTACGGCGGTGGACTTGGCCGCGCCGGTGGCGAGCATGAGGACCCGCCGGGTAGCGAGGATGCTGCAGATGCCCATGGTGATTGCCAGGCGCGGGATGGTTTCGCCAGGACCAAAAAATTTTCGATTGTCGTTGACCGTGGCTTTGCTCAGAACCTTCAGCCGGGTCTTGGACGCAAAACTGGAGGATGGCTCATTGAATCCGATGTGGCCGTTGCGGCCGATGCCAAGAATTTGCAGGTCGATGCCGCCGGCGCGCTGAATCTCGGCTTCGTACGAGGCGCAATATTTTTCGTAATCGGTGGTGACGGTGCCGTCTGGAATATGGATATTGCTTGGATCGATGTTCACATGCGAAAAGAAATGTTCCAGCATGAAATGGTGAAAGCTCTGCGAATGTTCGGGAGCAATTCCCAGGTACTCGTCGAGATTAAAAGTAATCACTTGAGAGAAATCGAGCGACTCTTCGCGGTGCAATCGCGCGAGTTCGCGATAGACGGCAACGGTAGTGCTGCCGGTAGCAAGGCCTAATTTGATCGCCGGATTAAGACGCACGGCCTTGGCGATGGAGCGCGCGGCTTCGCGGCTCACTTCTTCGGCGGTCGGTTTAAGCACCACGAGCATGGTTCAGGGTCACCTGATTTTTAGAATGCGGACGCTCTTGCCATTTGGACTTTTCTAGGACATTCTCTGCTGCGCGCGCCTCGATAGACTACAACATCCGGGCAAATAAATGCTGGTCCTGGCGCGCCTAAAACGATTTAATTCTGCACCGGGCAGTTTATTTATGCCAGCCACTGCCGCGCTGGCCTCATCCGTTGTGACGATCGGCAGGAAATGGCAAGGAGAGTAAATACCAAAAATGGCGCTTACTTCAACCGACTGGATTGTTATCGGCGCGTATCTGCTGCTCAACTTGCTTATCAGCTTGTACTACCGCCGCCGCTCGTCGGGAAGCACGGAAGAATTTTTCGTTTCCGGTCGAAATGTTTCGTGGTGGCTGGCGGGCACTTCGATGGTAGCGACGACTTTCGCGGCGGACACGCCGCTGCTAGTTGCGGGATTAGTGGCGAAAAACGGAATTTCAGGAAACTGGCTTTGGTGGTCGCAATGCTTGTGCGGCATGATGACGGTCTTCTTTTTTGCGCGGTATTGGCGGCGCGCCGAAATTCTCACCGACGTCGAATTTGTGGAGCTTCGCTATGAAGGGAAGCCCGCAGCGTTTCTACGGGGGTTTCGCGCGATCTATCTAGGCGCGCTGATGAATTGCCTGATTCTAGGCTGGGTAATCAAAGCGATGATCAGCATCACGACGGTGCTGCTGGGCGATGCGATTGCCGCGGGCCGCGTGCTGCAGATTTCAACTGGCGGCCACGTGTGGTTGCATTACACGCTGGGAACGCCAGTGCACACCGCCTTGCTGATCTGCGTACTGATACTGGTGCCATTCACGGGGGCATACACGTTCATTGGCGGATTGTGGGGCGTACTGGTCACGGACCTTTTTCAATTTATTTTGAAGATGACCATGATCGTGGTACTTGCATGGATCGCGGTGGCGAAAATCGGCGGTATGACCCTACTGAAAATCCAGTTGGCGCACGTGGACAGTGAGGTGCGGCAGTCGGGGCAAGCCACGGGATCGATTTTGTCGTTCTTTCCTTCGTTTCATTTGGGGTGGACCACGGACGCACTCTGGACCCTGCCGGTAATCACGTTCTGCCTGTATTTGGCGGTGCAATGGTGGGCGAGCTGGTATCCCGGCGCTGAGCCGGGCGGCGGTGGCTACGTGGCGCAGCGCATGTTCAGCGCTAAGGACGAAAAAAATTCTTTGGGCGCCACACTGTGGTTCAACATCGCGCACTATGCGATGCGGTCATGGCCGTGGATTCTTACCGGGCTAGTAGCGGTGGCGGTGTATTCGCCGCATGGCGGGCTGCATCCCAGCATGGAGTTTGCCGCGGAGCCGGAAAAAGGTTACGTGATGGTGCTGCGCGATTTTCTGCCGCCGGCGTTGCGTGGATTGATGGTGGCGGCATTTCTCGCGGCATTTATGTCCACCGTCGGTACGCAATTGAATTGGGGTACTTCGTACCTGATCAACGATTTGTACCGACGCTTTCTGGTGCGTAAGGGAACAGACAAGCATTACGTATTCGTCAGCAAGCTGTTTATCGTGCTGCTGGTGATTTTGAGCGGCTATGCGGCGGCGAATATCAATTCGATTCAGTCGGCGTGGCAGTTGCTGTTGGGAATGGGTGCGGGCACGGGCAGCGTTTTGTTGTTGCGATGGTACTGGTGGCGGATTAATGCATGGAGCGAAATTTCCGCGATGGTCGCGGCGTTCATCGTGTCGATTTCGCTGCAGCGCGTGCATTTCGAGGGCAATGATTCGGTGGTGTTTGCAAAGGCGGCTTTGATCACCACCATTTCGACGACGGTGGTGTGGCTGGTGACCACGCTGATTACCAAACCGGAGTCGGACGCGCGGCTCTTGAAGTTTTACCGCCGAGTACAGCCGACGGTGCACGGATGGAAAAGAATAGCGGCGCTGGCTCCGGAGATTCCCCCCGTACGCGATCTGGGCGCGAACACGTTTGATTGGTTGATGGGTTGTGCGCTGGTCTATTGCGCGATGTTCGCGATTGGAAAACTGGTGTTGCAGGAATGGTTGCCGGGATTTCTGTTAATGGGGTGCGCAAGCGCGGCGGGGTATTTCATCTATTGGAGCTTGTCGCGTCGTGGATGGAAAACGTTTTCGGTCGGGACGGAAACTGGGGCGGGGGCGCAACCCGAAATTGTCGCTGGAAGCGATTAGAGAGAAGCGAGGAACCAAGAAAGATTCCTCGGTTGTTACAGCACTCTATCGCGAGGCGCTGGGTAAACACCTGCATGCTGGCGTAAAATGCGACGAGACGATGGAAAATAGAACGTCGCTGCACACCTAGCCGATGCCAAAACTACAGACCATAGAAGATCAGCGCCTTGAAGAAACCCGCACGCGCACAAAATATTGGAAGCGATGGGGGCCGTATCTTTCCGAACGGCAGTGGGGCACGGTGCGCGAGGATTACAGCGCGAAAGGCACACCGTGGGAATCTTTTCCGCACGAACACGCAATGTCCCGCACCTATCGATGGGGTGAAGATGGTATCGGAGGGATCAGCGACCGCCACCAAATGATTTGTTTCGCAGTGGCGCTATGGAATGGGCGCGATCCCATTTTGAAAGAACGGCTGTTTGGCCTGAACGGGCACGAGGGAAATCACGGCGAGGATGTGAAGGAATATTACTTCTACCTCGATTCCACACCGACGCACACGTATATGCGGATGCTTTACAAATATCCGCAGGCGGAATTTCCGTACGAGAAGCTGGTTGAAGAAAACGCGCGGCGCGATCGCATGCAGCCGGAATACGAGCTGTTGGATACGGGAGTGTTTGCCGAGAACCGTTATTTTGACGTGTGCGTGGAATACGCGAAAGCCGATGTGGAAGATATCCTGATCAAAATCACGGCGGTCAATCGTGGTCCCGAGGCGGCTACTTTACACCTCTTACCATCACTGTGGTTCAGGAATACCTGGTCGTGGGGAAAGGATGAGCGCCGGCCGTCGGCGCGCAAAGCGGTGGACATTCCGAACTCCCAGTGCGTGGAACTGGATCACTGGCAATATGGGAAGCGTTGGCTTTTGTGCGAAGGCTCGCCGGAATTACTTTTCACCGAAAACGAAAGCAATAATGTGCGGCTCTTCAATGGCAAAAACCTGACACCTTTTGTAAAAGATGCCTTCCATGAGTATGTGATTCACAAAAACCTGGCCGCGGTGAATCCGCAGAAAACGGGCACGAAGATGGCTGCGTATTATCCGGTGAACTTGCCGCCGAGCGGAAGCGTCACCTTGAAACTGCGATTGACGGATTTTGAACCGCTGGGCGGAATGGATAGTAGATCGTCGAAAGTGGGGACGATTACTTCGCCGGGGCACAGAGAGCGTGCCGAAAATGTTCCGGGTACAAATGATTTTGGCGAGGGATTTGAGCGGCTGTTCGTTTTGCGGCAAAAAGAAGCGGATGATTTTTATGCGGCGCGGATACCCAAGGAGTTGTCGGAAGACGCACGCTTGGTAATGCGCCAGGCGTTGTCGGGAATGCTGTGGTCGAAACAGTTCTATCACTACGACGTGCAGACATGGCTGACCGGCGATCCCGCGGGGCCGGCGCCCCCGGAAGAACGATGGGAGGGAAGAAATAAGGACTGGACGCATTTGTACAACGACGACATCGTTTCGATGCCGGACAAATGGGAATACCCATGGTACGCCGCGTGGGATCTGGCGTTTCACTGCGTGTCACTGGCGATTGTCGATCCGGATTTTGCGAAAGATCAGCTCGTTCTGCTGCTCCGCGAGTGGTACATGAACTCGAACGGGCAATTGCCGGCATACGAATGGGCGCTGGGGGACGTGAATCCACCGGTGCACGCATGGGCTGCATGGCGAGTTTATAAAATTGAGCGACGGGTGCGCGGCGTCGGCGACCGCGCGTTCCTGGAGAAAGTTTTCCATAAGCTGCTATTGAATTTCACCTGGTGGGTGAATCGCAAGGACCCGGACGGATCGAATATTTTTCAGGGCGGATTTTTGGGCCTCGATAATATTGGCGTGTTTGACCGGTCGTCGCCGGTGCCGTCGGGCGGCCGTCTGGAACAGTCCGACGGAACCAGCTGGATGGGAATGTATTGCCTGAACATGCTGGCAATTGCTTTGGAACTGGCGAAGGAAGACAAGGCTTACGAAGATATCGCCAGTAAGTTTTTTGAGCATTTCGTTTACATTGCGCACGCGATGAATAATTTCGGCACGCGCGGGCGATCGCTGTGGGATGAAGAAGACGGCTTCTACTATGACGTTTTGCATGTGCCGAACGGGCAGGACCAGTTTTTGAAAGTTCGCTCGATGGTGGGGCTGATTCCATTGTTCGCGGTGGAAACGCTGGAACCGGAGGCTATCGATCGCCTTCCAGGATTTAAACGGCGGATGCAGTGGTTCATCGACAATCACCCGGACGTGCCGGATCACATCGACATGTCACAAAAGTCAGCGCGCGGCGTGCGCTTACTGCTCTCGCTGGTCAGCCGCAAGCGGCTGGGGCGGGTTTTGTCCCGCATGCTGGACGAAGCGGAATTCCTTTCGCCGTATGGCGTGCGGGCTTTATCGCACTATCACCAGGACCATCCTTACGAAATGCATTTCAACGGGACAGTGAATCGTGTGAACTATGAGCCGGCGGAATCGACCACCGGACTGTTTGGCGGAAATTCCAACTGGCGCGGCCCGGTGTGGTTTCCGGTGAATTACCTACTGGTGGAATCGCTGCAGAAATTTCACCATTATTTCGGCGAGGACTTTAAAGTGGAATGCCCCACGCATGCGAATAATGAAATGGATCTCTGGCAGGTTGCCGCCGAAATATCGCGGAGATTAACGCACATTTTTCTGCGCGACGAAAAAGGACGCCGCCCGGTGTTCGGCGACGCGAATATTTTTCAGAGCGATCCACATTGGCGCGATCTGATTCTTTTTTACGAGTACTTCCACGCAGACAACGGCGCCGGGCTTGGTGCCGGGCATCAAACCGGTTGGACGGGGCTGGTGGCGAAATTGATTGAACAGAGCGGGGAATGACTGAGCCCGCGTAAAAATGATTTGGAACCAGGCAGATGTTTCCGCAACTGCGCGGACGGTGTTAATTATCCTGGACGGTCGATGACGAGGGAGGGTTGGGTAGTTCGTATAGCTCGATTAGGACTTTACTGGCGGTCGGTGCGGCGGACGCATCCAACACGGACAACAAGAAAAAATTAATGCTCGAACCGCCGGCACCTGGTCGGGCTTTCGGATAAACAGGGGCAATGCCAAAACGTTCCTGCAGAATTTCCGTAGCGCGCTCGACATCCAGGCAGCGGAACTCCACTTGTTGAATGCTCTCCCCAAATTTCCCCACATAGCGCGCGATTGCCCCCTTGCCTGTGGGTTCTTTCGTCGTCAGCACATCGAGGTGGACGCCGTTCGCGAAGTGAAGCTCGAATTCTTCCGCATCCTGATCGGGAGGAACCAGCGCGAGCTTCGGTTCGAAGTTCGCGGCGCGGATGCGCGCGAATGTTTCGCGGTGCACGGCGACACCTACATTCACCTGGGGATTCGGGCTCAACAGCAAAATTGCCAGTTCTGCGTCGTGCCACCAATTCAACACCGCACGATCGGCAAGAGTCCGCCCGCGCCGGTAAATTTCTGAAGCCGCTGCGCTTCGCGTGATTGTGTCTGCAGCCGAAAGGCTGGCGATCGCGGATGGAAGATCATCCGGCTTCGTGACTAGCTGAGACGGCTTAGTGGCAGTTAGATTGTTTCCGCCCGATGAGCTTTGCTCTAACGGTGGTGACGGTGCACGCGACATTAGAGAAGCAACCAGGGCGACGAGCAATATGCCTGCCACTACCTCCAGGGAGATATGGACGGGAACATGCAGCCACGGGTCGGCAATCATTTTTCCGCCAATGAACACCAAGACGGCCGCAAGTCCCGCGGTCAAATAATGCAGGCGGCCCAACACCCCGGCCAACATGAAATACAACGCGCGCAAACCCAGAATAGCGAACACGTTAGAGGTGTAGACGATGAAGGCATCGTGCGTGATACCGAAAATTGCGGGTATGGAATCGACCGCCAGGGTGACGTCGGTGATTTCCACAACGAGCAACACCAGAAAGAGCGGCGTGGCGAACCACTTTCCGTTAGAGCTCAAAAAAAACTTTTCGCCATGATACCCGCGTGTGACGCGCACATGCCTGCTGGTGAACTGGAAAATTTTATTCTGTTCCGGATGTGTTTCGGCCGCTCGCGCGAAGAGCATATGGATGCCGGCATACACGAGGAACGCGCCGAAAAGATACATGACCCAGGAGAAACGCTGGATCAATGCCGCGCCGAGTGCGATCATCACGCCGCGCATCACCAGAGCGCCCAACACGCCCCACGCCAGCAAGCGGTGCTGTACGCGCTCGTCCACGGAAAAAGCGCGGAATATCACCAGGAACAAAAATAGATTGTCGATGCTGAGAGCTTTTTCGATCAGATAGCCGGTGAAGAATTCCAAAGCCGGCTGCCGGCCGAGAAACCAGAACACTCCTACGCCGAAGAACAACGACAGGCTCACCCACAACGCGCTCCACAGAGCGGATTCGCGCACGGTGATTTTACGCGGCCTGCGATGAAACACGCCCAGATCGAGAGCCACGGCGATCAGGACAAAAACGTTAAAGATAATCCAGCGCGGGAGAGTACCCATGATTAGAAGAATGAGGTTCAGGGCGCGGATGGTGCGCGCGCGTCGGTGGCGTTGAGATTGGTCAACTCAATCCGTGTGGTCTGGCCCGATTTTATGGCGACGGGCACGTCCCAGCGAAGCCGGGTGTCGCCAGCGTCGGCATCCAGATTCAGAGAGCTAAGCCAGTAGCTTCCCGGCGGGAGACCCGAGATACCAGCTTGGCCGTCCAAATCGGTATCCGCTTTGCCGACCAGGTATTTTGTCTGCGCGACGTCCGGCGCCAGGTGCTGCACGTGTTTCTTGTGGTCACTCTCCAGCTTCGCCCATTTGCGCTGGGGATTCACGGCGTCCAGTTCGAGTTCCATCCCACTCATTGTTTCGGGACGCGCGCGGATAAATTTCTTCAATGCGGTGAAATATTCCTCTTTTTGCTTGGCGTATTTCTCAGGGTGATCGGTTTTGTCCGCGTCGTTGTATTTCGGCTTGGGGATGCCATTGGTTACGCCGCCGCTGTTGGAATGCTGGTAGGCGAGCAGAAATTCAGGGACGTGAATAATGTCATCCGCAGTCAGCAACTTATCCAGGCCGGGCATAGTCAAATCGAGAACGTCGTGCGATTTGAGCCACTCTTTTAATTCGGGGGAGATTTTTAAATCATCGATGAATTGATTGCGCGGCGGTACAACATCGCCGGATTCGACCTCTTGGAAGATGGAAGAGTAACTCTTGCTTAGGACATAAAAAGTGAACTGGCGGACGGGCTCGGGGCGGGCAGCGGTTGGGGTGATTCGTACTGAGAACCGCAACGCGCCTGTCTCCGATGCTGTTTGCGCCAAAGGTGTGCCGGGATGAATGGTCGCGGCGAGCAGAATGGCCGGCACGGCAAATGAAATTCTTCGCATGGGAAAATCGTAACAGATTGGCGGCAGGGTGTGCAGCGAACCTCAAGGATGTTATCTGATGGAGATCGGGTGTTCGCGACGAAGGATGTTCGAGTGCGATTAGTAGAGGTGGAAAGTGACTTCAATTTGCACGCGGCAATTGATGGCTTTGCCGTTGGGGCCGAGAGCGGCCCGCATTTTCCAATTGCGCACTTGCGATAAGGCTTTTTCTTCGAGGCCCAGCCCGGGACCCTTAATCACCACCGGATTCACCACTCGTCCGTCGACCGTCACCGTTACGTCGAGCAAAACCGTGCCCTGGTATTTCGCTTTGCGGGCTTCATCGGAATATTCCGGCTGAGGACAATAAATACATTGCGGGGTGCCCACGCCATTTACGCCAGCGCGAAAATCTCCGCCGCCGGTGCCGCCCGTGTTACCGGGACCCAGGCCAGCGCCTGCCCCACTGCCAATGCCGCCACTTGTGCCGGTGCCAATGCCGCCGCCACCGCCGGGACCGCCTGACATGGTGACGGCCGGAGCCATGGGATCACCCATATTGGTAAGCGGAGGATTCGCCACTTTGAGGTCAGGAGGACCGAGAAGGGAAGGGTCCATGGGCAACTTTGGCGCGGGATTCTTCAGTACTGCTTCTGGCGGAGTGAACTGCGTCCACTCGAATTTCGGAGCGCGGCCTTTGGTTGGAGGTGTGATGGAGCGATCACCGCCGCCACCGCCGCCACCGGCTTTCGTCGTGCCTGCGGGCAATTTCGAAACGTACGGCGAGATGTCCAGCGGCGTCACGTCGACTTTATTCTTCGCTTCCGTGGAAGGCGGCAAGATATGCGTGAACAAAGGAATGACAAGCAATGCGATAAGCGCGCCGTGCAGGCCGATGGAAATTACCTGCGTCCAGCCGAAATTCTCGTCCTTGGACCAAATCTCTTTCACCTTGACGGGCTTGCTGGTCCATTGCACGGGAGCTTGCTTGGCGGGGAAAAACAACTCTTTCAACCGGTCGCCAAATCCCCCGAAGCCCGCGCCCCACGCTACTTCGAGACGACTGTTCGCGGGGCCTTTCGGCACCGGGCCGGAGCTAAAATAAGTTTTCAGATTTTCAGAAAATCCGCCGCCGTAGGATTCCGGCATCAACGGGGAATGAACATCGCCGCGAAGTTTTACAGGACGTTCAGTCAGGAATTGTTTGAGATTGGACCAGAAACCATCGGTAACAAACCGACTGGGGGTACCAAATTTTGGAATTGTAGATACAGAAACCGAGGGCGCAGGCGCAGAAGTTTCCGCCTGGTTGGTGGACCTTATCGGCTGAGTCGGCAAAAGACTGATAATTTTACCCGGCACCGTCTTCCCTTCGATTAGACGCAGCTATTTACAGTTCAGCGTGCCCAGTCCGGTAAGATTCGCGCCGGCCGGGAAAGGTTGCGCGACGCATTCGGCTGACAGCAACTATCATGTATTGTAACATACGCATTTGCGTGGCTTTCCGATGTTTCCCGCCAATCACCCGCAGTAGTGCGCCAATTTTCAGCGCAAGCGTGCGGGATTAGCTTGAGCAGGGAGCTGCGAAAAATTCGGAACACAATTTTACTCCACACTTTGCACCGGCTTTACAAATTGAAGCAACAGGACGCTAAAAGGGGATTTCAAGCTCTCACTACATGGCCGAACCACTGGAATTAAAGAAAACACTCAACCTGCCAAAAACGGATTTTCCCATGAAAGCCAGCCTTCCGCAGAATGAGCCAAAACAGCTTGCTGCCTGGGACGAGGCGCACCTGTACGAGAAAATTCTCGAAACTCGCAAAGGGAAGCCGCTATTTGTTTTGCATGATGGGCCGCCGTATCCCACGGGAACAATTCACCTGGGCACCGGGCTAAACAAAATTCTGAAAGACATGATCGTAAAGTCCGAGAGCATGGCTGGGCATTATGCGCCATACGTGCCGGGCTGGGATTGCCACGGGTTGCCGATAGAGACGCAGGTGGAAAAAGAGCTGGGCGGCAAAGGAAAGGTTCCGGCGGCGGAGTTTCGTAAGCTGTGCCGGTCGTTCGCGACGCGCTACGTAGAGCAGCACAAAAAGGATTTCAAGCGTCTGGGCGTGTTGGGAAGATGGAACGATCCGTACCTGACCATGAACTTCGGATATGAAGCGACCATCGCGGGCGCTTTTCTGGATTTCATGGAAAAAGGTTACGTGTATCGCGGTCGCAAGCCGGTGTACTGGTGCCTTTACGACAGCACCGCGCTGGCCGAGGCAGAAGTCGAATACGAAGATCACACCAGCCAATCGGTGTGGGTAAAGTTCGCGCTGGTGGATGCGGTAGAAAAAATTGGTGAAGAGGTCAGCGCGGTAATCTGGACGACCACTCCTTGGACGCTGCCGCACAACCGGGCGCTGGCGTTTCATCCGGACTATGAATACGCGGTGGTAGATACCGAGAAGGGGGCGTTGCTCTTGGCGGTGGACCGTATCGCGGCGTTGCAGTCGGAGTGCGATATAAAGGATGCGCGAGTCCGCCAAAAGTTCAAGGGGCGCGAATTTGAAGGGCGCAGGTTTCAACACCCGTTCCTGTCGATTCAAGTTCCGGGCATCCTCGCGGATTACGTCACACTCGACCAGGGCAGCGGGATAGTGCACACCGCACCCGGCCATGGCGCGGACGATTTTTATTCCGGCCAAAAATACGGGCTGGAGGTTTACGCTCCACTGGATGATCGTGGCGTTTATCTGGAAGGGCTCCCGGAGTACAAAGGTAAAACCGTTTTCGCCGCTAACCCAATCATCGTGAAATTGCTGAACGATCGCGGGGCGCTGCTTGGTCATCACGACTACAAACACACCTATCCGCATTGCTGGCGATGCCACAATCCGGTGATCTTTCGGGCGACGGAACAGTGGTTCATCAAGATGGACCAGATTGCGCAGGGAAATTCCAAATCGCTGCGGCAGTTAGCTCTCGACGAGGTTGAGGGGGTCAAGTGGCTTCCGGCGTGGGGCGAAGAACGCATTTACGAAATGGTCGAGAAGCGCCCAGACTGGTGCGTTTCACGGCAACGTTTCTGGGGCGTTCCGATTATCGTGTTTTATTGCGACGCGTGCGGAACGCGGCTGGAAGATTTTGGCGCTTTGCGCAACGTGGTGAAATGGTTTGAAAAAGAAGGCGCCGACGCCTGGTATGAGCATTCTGCGGACGAATTGCTGCCTGCGGGCACGACATGCTCCTGCGGGTCGGTGAAGTGGCGAAAAGAAAATGACATTTTGGATGTGTGGTTCGACTCGGGTTCATCGAACCTGGCGGTTTTGAAAGGCGACGAGTGGCCGGCGGATATTTATCTGGAAGGTCCGGATCAATATCGCGGATGGTTTCAAAGTTCGCTGCTGGTAGCTACGGCAGTGCGAAATGCGGCGCCGTTTCGCGGGGTCGTAACGCATGGCTGGACACTGGATGAGCAGGGCCGGCCAATGTCGAAATCGATGGGGAACGCGATCGAGCCGGCGGAGATTTGCGAAAAATGGGGCGCGGACTTGCTTCGTTTGTGGGTGGCATCGCAGGAGTATCAGGCCGATGTAAAAATGAGCGAGCGGGTGATGACGCAGCTCAGCGAAGCGTATCGTAAGATTCGCAACACGTTTCGGTTTGCGCTGGGGAACCTGAGCGATTTCGATCCATCGCGGCACGCAGTTTCGAACGAGCAACTCGAAGAGATTGACCGGTGGATGCTGGAACGCACTGCGGAATTGTCAAAGAAATGCCGCGAATGGTACGCGAATTACGATTTCCACCGTGTATACCACGCGATTCATGATTACTGCGTCGTGGATCTCAGCTCGTTCTACTTTGATGTGCTGAAGGACCGGCTGTACACCAAAGCGCCCGGAAGCAAATCGCGGCGCTCGGCACAGACCGCGGTATGGAAAATCACGAGCGCCTTAGTGCGCTTGCTAGCGCCGGTTCTGGTGTTCACGACGGAAGAAATCTGGAAGATTCTTCCGAAGATTACGAAGGATGAGTCCAGCGTTCATCAGTCGGAATTTGCGACGGCTGAATCGCTGGCTTCTGGCATCGGCCAGAAAGCGACGGAGCAGTGGGCGCGGCTCGCGCAAGTGCGATCGGCAGTGCTGATCGCTCTGGAGCAGGCACGCGCGGCGAAAGCGATCGGCGGTGGACTGGAAGCGAAAGTGCGGTTGCACGCCGACGGGGAGGCAGCGGGTCTGCAGCAACTGCTTCAAGAAAGACGCGACGTGCTGCCCGCGCTATTCATTGTCTCGCAGGTGGAAGTCGACTCCGCGGCAATCGACGGTGGAGCAAAGAGCGAATCTCTGCCGGGACTGTGGATCAAAATTGAGCGCGCGGACGGGGCGAAATGCGACCGCTGCTGGAATTATTCCAAGCACGTAGGGGAGAACGCGCGATATCCGACAGTTTGCGAACGATGCACCGAATCGCTTGCTGAAATTGAAAGCGCGGCTTAGGAACGCCGGCATTTTGGTTTCTGTTGCGCGCATGACATGCACATGAGTAATGGACACAACGGTTTTTCAACCGGAGAAACAATTTAGTGCAGTTCCCCGCGCGTTTGCGGTGGCTGTGGCTCACGCTCGCAGTGGTCATTTTCGATCGCGCCACGAAAGCATGGTTCGAGCTTGAAACCGCCGAGGGTTGGCGCCACGAAGTCATTCACCATTTTATTTATCTGGTGCACAGCGTAAACCCCGGAATCGCGTTTAGTTTTTTTGCGGATTCGTCATCACCATGGTTGAAAACTATACTCATTGCCGGTTCGCTCCTGATGGCAGGCATTCTTACGTGGCTTCTGGTTGCCGGAAAAACGGGCGGACCAATGACGTTTGCGGGACTGGCGCTGTTGATTGCGGGCGCAACGGGCAATGTCACGGATCGCATTCTTCACGGCGCGGTGACAGACTTTCTTGAAGTATGGATTGGCTCGTACCGCTGGCCGGCTTTCAACGTTGCCGACTCCGCGATCACAATCGGTGCGGCGCTGGTGGTGCTCGATGTACTTTTTGGGGCCAAGACAGCCGAGCCCGTATCATCGTCTCGCAAACGCGCCTAATTCATTACTTTTAAATTCTCACGCGGCGTAGCGCAGCACGTTTATGAGTGCGCAGTATTCAAATGGCCGGAGCCCAATCTTGAAGAGTATGGAAAAAAACGATGGGGCGGAGAATGGCGGCGATCATACCGCCCAAAGCGGAACCTCGACTCTATTGTTCGACGTTTTGTCATCTGAGTCAGGCGACCGCCTCGACCGTGTGGTCACCGCACGTTGTCCTGAATTAAGCCGCACACGAGTGAAAGAATTGATCGATGCGGGACTCGTGCAGGTTAACGGCGCTTCGTCGAAAGGTTCCCATAGGTTGCACGGCGGCGAACGCATTAAGGTGCAACCGCAGGCCCGCCCTCCGCTTCGCGCCAGTGCGGAATCCATCCCGCTGGATATTCTTTACGAAGATGGCGACATCGTCGCGATAAACAAGGCGGCCGGAATGACCGTGCACGCGGGTGCAGGCAACGCCAGCGGGACGTTAGTTAACGCGCTGCTGGGTCGCGGCCAGGCACTTGCGCAATCGGGCGATGCGCTGCGGCCGGGAATTGTGCATCGGCTGGACAAGGAAACCTCCGGCGTCATTCTCGTGGCGAAAACCGATGCGGCGCATGCGCGGCTGGGCGAAGCGTTCCGCCAGCGCACGGTAAAGAAAACGTACATCGCGCTGGTACAGGGATCGTTCGCCGAAAGCAATGGGCGCATCGAGCTGGCAATCGGGCGCGACCCCGTGCGGCGCGTGCGCATGGCCGCGGAACAAAAGACCTGGCATGGCGAAAAGATTGGCAATCCTCGAGATGCGCGAACGGACTGGCGCACGTTGCTGCGCATCGATGCGACGACATTGCTGGAGGTACAACTGCACACCGGCCGCACGCACCAGATTCGCGTGCATTTTTCCGCGCTGAAACATCCGGTGGTAGGAGACACGCTCTATGGAGCGGCTGCGCAGCTGCGCATTGGCTGCGTCACACTACCACCGCTGGGCCGGAATTTTTTGCATGCAGCAAAGATTGTGTTTTCTCATCCGCGAACGGGCGAGCGAATGGAGTTGCGGGCTCCGTTGCCTGCGGTACTGCGAGATTTCCTGCACGAATTGGCGCAGGCGGCGGGCGGCGAACCGCGACGAATTGACGCTGCGCTTGCTGGGTACCTATAATCTGGCCCATGCAACGCAAATGCATCTTCGTCTTCGCGACGGCATTATTGGTTTTTCTCGCTACACCCTCTGAAAATCGCGGGCAACAGCCTCCCGCCACTCCGGAGCAAACGCAATCCCCGGCGCCGTCGGGAGCAGCTGGTTCGCAGGACGCGAGGCAGACGCCAACCGTCATTCCTGTGCGTGTCAATCTCGTGGATATTCTTTTTACCGTGTTAAATCGCCGCAATAAACTTGTGCCGGAGCTGGAGAGGTCGGATTTCAAGATCTTCGACGACAAACAACCGCAGGAAATCCGCTACTTCAGCAAGCAGACTGACCTGCCGTTGCGTATTGGAATGCTGCTGGACACTTCCAACAGCATCCGGGACCGCCTGAAATTTGAGCAGGACGCCTCGACGAATTTTCTCTTCAGTGTTTTACGCCACAACAAAGACGAAGCCTTCGTTATGACTTTTGATGATGAACCGCAAGTGCTGCAAGGCTTCACTGGGGACGCTGGAGCCCTGAGCGAACAAATCTTCAAGACGCGCGCAGGCGGCGGCACAGCAATCTACGACGCGATATATGCCGCGTGCGTGAATGAGCTCAGCCATCCGCCGCGCCCGCCGGGAGATCAGCCCGACGTGGTGCGCCGAGTGATGATTTTAATCAGCGACGGCGAGGATAATCTCTCCACGCATACGCGGGCGGACGCCATCGAGATGGCGCAACGCACCAGCGTGGTCATCTACACCATCAGCACCAGCACGCAGTGGATCGCGCTTTCGCAGACCGATCCGTCGAAGCTTGCCAACCGCAAGAGTCACCTCACGGACGGCGACAAAATCTTACAGGATTTGGCGGACGAAACCGGCGGGCGCGCTTTCTATCCTTATCACGTGGACGACCTGGATCAGTCGTTCCAGGATATCGGCGATGAGTTGCGCAACCAGTATTCCATCGCCTACAGCCCGACGAATTACAATCTTGATGGGCGCTACCACAAGATCCGCATCGAGATTCCAGAGCACAAAGGCTATCAAGTGCGGGCAAGGCGCGGTTACTTTGCGAAGGCGAATGCGAACGGTGCAGCGGGCAAGCCTGGGGGCTCAACGCCATAGCAATTAAGCAGTCGCAAATTTATAACGCTGAAACTCTAGCCCTTTGGCGCGTAGTATCCCTTGCGGGCCAGCACGCGCAGGTCGTGGTTGGTGGTTTCCACTTTAATTTTTCTAAATTTTCCGTCGTGCGTTGAATTGGCCGGGTAGTAGCCCAGCGTGTACTGACTGCGAAGCTCGTCGGAAATTTCGTCGAAAGCTTCTTTCAGTTTCTTTTCCGAATTTACGACGATCACGCGGCCGCCGGTTTCGTCGGCGAGCTTCCTCGCTACTCCGCCGTTGCCTCCGCCGAATCGCCGGTCGGCGACGAGGAGCACGTGAATCACGGCGTCCGTTCTTTGCGCTGATTCGATGGCTTCTTCGATCTTTACTCTACTGCCTTCATCCTGCGCATCGGTGACGATAACGATGGCTTTGCGCCCGGCTTCGGTGTTCAATTTTTCGCTACACGAGAGATAAATGGCGTCGTAGAGAGCAGTACCGGTCACGTGCTGGTTGCCGATGGGGCCGGGATTACCGGCGATCGTTCCACCGCCCGGAGTATTAATGCGCGAGCGGCGCACGGCGCGATCAAGTTGCGCGCGATCGTCGGTGAAATCGGAAAGCAGGTCGACGTCGGTGTCGAACGACATCACCAGGGCTTCGTCGCCCTTGCGCAGCACGCGATCCAAAAACTGGCTTCCGGCGCTTTGAATGGCGCCAAGCATGTCCTGTTCGCTGCCGGAGGTATCGAGGAGCAGTGCCAGCGTAATGGGCATGCTGACGTCTTTAGAGAAGAACGCAATCTTTTGATCCTGATTGTCTTCGGCAAGCTTGAAGTCTTCCTGCTTGAGGTCGCCGATAATGCGTTTACTCTTGTCGCGCACGGTAACGAAGACGTTGACCAGGTTGACCTGGGTTCTGATTACCGGGCCCTGGCTGGCGGCTTCCTGTGGGATTGCCGGAACAGCGACTGCGGCAGCAACGCTAATTGCGGACAACAGCCTCGCAAGCTTACTCAAAGAACGCATGTATACTTTCCTTTGCAAGAATTCCAGCGAATTTTGCGGCTGGAGAATTTCGAAACCCATCATTTTTTAAGCAACGATATTTTTATACAGCAGCTACACCGATGGCCGTTCAAAGCATCTTACAAACGGTTGCGGTGCGAAAATTGCGGCCCGAACCATTGGGGCGCAGCGCGATATGCAATCGAGCTTGCTTAGCCCTGACGGTCGACATGCTCTTCGATGCCGTGAACTGACGGGATGGATGTGCGTGCAGCCGGAGCGCCACGCGGTTAAATCCGAAAGAAGTTTGGCTTGAGGCCCATGAAAAGTCTACGAAAAATGACGTTCGTTACCGTTCTAGCGCTGGTAACAAGTCCCTTTGCTCTGCTGAAAGCACAAAATCCCGAACCGGATACGCCCTTGCCAAAACCGGAGGCGCAGCAAGCCCAAGAACCGCCGGTGGCACAACCTCCGGCAACGAATGTGCCCGGTGCAGCAACGCCGCCAGGGACTCCTGCCACCGGCCAGGCGAGAATCGGGATTTCCGTGAACCAGGTCATCGTGCCCGTTACGGTGAAAGATGGTTCGGGGCGGTTGGTGGCGGACCTGCGCAAAGATGAATTTCGAATTTTTGAGGACAAGGTCGAGCAACGCATCGCTTATTTCAGCAACGAGGCTTTTCCGCTGTCGATCGTGGTGTTGATAGACAACGATCTGAAGGTTAAGGATGCGGAGCAGGTGGCGGGCAGTTTGCGCGCGATCCTCGCGGGAATCAGCACCGCCGACGAAGCGTACATCTGCCGCTTCGATCAGTTTTTCCATCCGGGCAAAGGATTTTCGTCGGACCAGGACAAGCTGTTGACGGAATTGAAGCGCACCGAACTGGATACCGAGCCGTCCGTAGCTCCGCCGAGTCCCGCAATAAATAATGGACCGACGATCAACGGCCATTCTGCTACGAGTGATGCGCCGACAATTGCGGCGGGCGTTGCCAACATCAAGGGGCAGTCGACAAAAGCCCTGGATGATGCGGTCTACAATGCAGCCGAGTTGTTGAAGGACCGAGGACGCGAACGCCGGAAGATCATTTTTTTGATTTCCGATGGAGCCAACGGCATACGGTCGAATACCAACAGTTACGCGAGCACGGTGAAGGAATTGCTCCGGTATGGCGTGTCCGTGTACAGCGTGGCGGTCAGCAGCACGTATTTTGAACGCCGCTTCAGCCGCCTGGTGGACTATGCCCACGATACTGGCGGCGACGTGTACTTTGCCGCCAAGCGCGCCGCGATGGAAGAACTATATTCGCGCGTGACAGAACAAGCTCGCAACCAATACACGATTGCGTACTCTCCGGCGGGAACCAATCGCGCACTGGATTATCACTCTGTGGAAGTCCGCGTGGGGCGCGAAGGTCTTAAAGTCGACGCGCGTGAAGGCTATTACGCGGGCGCTGCGCCGAAATAGTTATTGCTACAACTACAAAAAATTATTCAGAAATTGTTTTTGCCGCTAGTGTATGCGACCGGTTTGTGAGACAACAGTAGCGGACCGGAGACGTCGCCGGTGATCAAAAGAATCGTTGGAGGTGTCTTGATGAAGAAGAAGCCAGCAAAGTCAGCGAAAAAAAGCCCCAAAAAAGGGAAGTAGCACCTCAACAATATTTAAAACCAGGACGATGCGAAAATCTGCATCGTCCTTTTTCTTTTAGATACGATTTGCTTTCTGTTTAGCTTCGCACTGAGGAACTCAACGCTTCTTCATGCCCCGGACAAATGGGTTTATAGGCGCAGTTGCGGCAGAAATAACCCGGTTTCGCCGGGAATTGCTTGGCGCGAATGTCCGCGGCGGCTTCCTGAATGATTTTTTGCGCCTCATCGAGTTGCTTCGCGTCGCGCGTGGTTGCCTGCATCTGGTTGTTCTGCAGATAGTGGAAAACCAGGCGCACCGGATTCCATTCGAATATTTCGCGTGCGGCAATGGCGTAAATGCTTAGTTGCAGATCCTTGCGGGCGTCGGCATCTTTCTTGGGCTTCCCGGTTTTATAATCCACAATCTCGACGTCGTTGCGTCCCAAAGCGTTTACCTGGTCGATTCGCCCCGTAATGATGACGTTGTTATCCATGGGCAGTTCGAACGGTTTTTCCTGCTCAAGGATTTCCGGCAGGGTCTGCAACATGGCGGCGTGAAATACCTTCAACTGCTCCAATCCGTCTTTTTTGTATTCGCCTTCCTGGTAAGCGTCTTCGAATCCCGCGGATTTCCATTCCGTTTCGAAGATGCGTTGCACTTCGTCGAACGGTAATTTGTTACCTTTACGCAACTCCGAAAGAGACCGTTTGATAGTGTCGTGGATTACGCGCCCGAATGTCATGGTGCCGCGCGGGCCTTCTTGCAGCGACCACAAATAGCCGAACAAATATTGTTGCGGGCACTTCCGGTAATTATCGAGCGCCGAAGGGCTCAGTTTCAGCGGCTCTTCGCTTGGTGGATGGAAGGATTCCGCCCAGAAGGCGATGCGCGAAAAAATTCGGGGGGGATCGATGGGAGCGGGGAAAAGAGAACCCGCCACCGAGGACTCACCGACCGCATCGGCATCAATTTCTCGCGTAGGCGGTTTCGGCGCAAGTTGCTGCACATCGCGGCGCTTGACGCCGGGATCCATGATGATGTCCTCAACAAACGTCGGCACTTTGCCTTTCTTGTCCGTCAAAGTGGTGATGGTCAAGCGTTCGCGCGCGCGTGTCAGCGCCACGTAGAAGAGGCGTCGCTCTTCCTGAATATGAAATTGTTCCGCTGGAGCGCCCTCTTTCATAAGCTCGGCAGGGAATTCGAATACGCGGGAACGCTCGGTTGCGGGAAAAGCTTTATTGTTTAGCCGCAACAAAAACACGTGCGGAAATTCCAAGCCCTTGGCGCCGTGAACGGTCATGAGCTGGACGGCGTCTCCTGGCGCATCGTCTTCCAGGCTTACGGTGCCGCCGGCCTGTCCGAAATAATCGAGATACTCGAGGAATTCCGGCAAACCGCGTGTGTCACTCTTGGGTTCCCATTCGACGACGAACTCGGCAAGGCGCGAGACGTACTTGCGGTCCTGTACAGACGCTCGTTCATGGACTTCCAGCCACTCGATGACGTCCGCCAGAATTTCGCGCGCGGATCGGCGATACATTGTTTTGCGCTGCGCGGCAAGAAAACCCAGCAGCACCTGCAGCGAAACTTGTGACGGATCGAAGGCCAGCTCAGTTTGCGGCGCTTGCAGAACGTCGATGAGCGCGGTGCCGCGTTTTTTTGCAGCACGCTCCGTGAGCCGTAACAAATCTGCCGGCTCCAGATGCCACGCCGGAGCGGCCAGCACACGCGCGCAAGCGATATCGTCATACGGCTTGGCGATCAAGCGCAGATAAGCCAGCACATCGCGAACCAGCGGATGCTGAAGAATAGAAAGCTTGGCGATCACGAAGGGGATTTTTTTGCGCGAAAGCTCTTCGACCAGGTGATCGCGATGAGCATGCTGGCGGTACAGCACGGCGAAATCTCTCCAGCGGTGGCCCGCGCGGTGAAGACGCTCGAGTTCGCTGGTGACCCACAGCGATTCGTCGGCGGCGTTGGCCAGCTCCGCGATGCGGATGCGTTCGCCTTCGGGATGCGTGGTGGTCAGGAGTTTTGGTGGAAAGCGATCGCTGCGGGCATTTTGTCCAATCACATGCGTTGCCACTCGCAAAATATTTGGAGAGGAGCGGTAATTTTCGGTCAGCGTCACACGGAAAGAAGCCGGATCGTCTTCGTCCTTCAATCCTGCAAAGCGTTTCTCAAAAATAGAAAAGCTGGCGAACGAAGCGCCGCGAAAACGATAGATGGCCTGATCATTGTCGCCGACCACAAAAATATTTTGCGGTTCTGCGCAGAGCAAGTGCAGCAATTCAATTTGCGCGATGTTGGTGTCCTGAAACTCGTCGACCAGGATGTAGCGGTAACGCTGTTGCAGTTTTTCGCGCAGGGCTGCGTCGGTTTGCAGCAATTCCACAGCTCCGGTAATCAGCGAACCGAAAGAAACGCGTTTCTTCTCGCGTAAAAGTTCTTCGCTGGCGTTGTACGCGCGCGCAATTTCCTGCTGCAACGCCACGTGTTCCGCGCGTTCGGAATAGGTGTCTTCATCCAAAGAAGCGCGCTGGGCTTTCAGTTTGGCGGCGAGGTCATTGGCGTACTGCTGATAGTCATCGCAAGAGACCAATTCGTCCTGGCAGCGGCTGAAGAAATCGACGAAATCGTTCAAAAATTGCCCGGGGTCCGCCAGGCGCCGGTATTTCTCTAAGCGCAGCTTAACCAGATTGCGGCGAAGCAGAATCCAGTGGTCGCACTTATCGAGGATCACGCGCTCGGGATCAAGCTCCACGAGCAAGGTTTCGCAGAAAGAATGAAACGTTGCCAGCGTAACGTCTTTGCCACGTTCGCCCATGGCTTTGACGACACGCGCTTTCATTTCGCCCGCAGCTTTTTTCGTGAAGGTTAGGCCGAGGATATTTTCGCCGGACAGCGCGGGATCAGATTCCAGCAGGTAGCGGATGCGCTCGGTGATGACGCGGGTCTTACCTGTACCTGCCCCGGCGATTACCAGCAGCGGGCCTGGCCCTTGAGTAATCGCGCGCTTCTGCGCGTCGTTTAGCTGTAGAGCAGAGGGCTGCGAATCAGGCTGCTGCGAGCTTGGATCCGGGGTGGGTGGAAAACCCATATCAAAAAGCGTGGCCATGAACGATCCTAGAATGCCTAGCGTGTAGAGGTTGAAGTTAAATTCCCATATCAGGCGATTCGATCAAAAGCGCCGCACTTAAATTACGGTAATTTAAATGCAGACTTCAGATTAACGAAATCATAGGCGAAGAGGAAGCGAAGATTGCCTGGTTTTCTCCTCTTCCAGTACACTTGATTTCGAGCCCGGTCTTCGCGGCCCTGCCCAGAGTACTTCAAGGAGCACACATGCCAGTCAGCGATTTATTGTTGGGCGAGTTCGACCAGGAAATGACCAACACCCAGAAGACTCTTGAGCGCGTGCCGGGCGATAAATGGGATTGGAAGCCACACGCGAAATCGGGAAGTCTTGGCTGGATGGCATCGCACATCGCAACACTCCCGCATTTCACGGTGACCACGATACAAACGCAGGAATTCGAAATCGCGGGCTCTGAGGGGCCAAAAGTCAACAATGTTACGGAGCTGCTGCCCGTGTTTGCGCAGCAGCGCCAGTTAGCGCGGGATGCCATCGTAGGTGTCACTGACGAACAGCTGCGTGAAATTTGGACCCTGAAATGGAACGGAAAAGCTCTGTTTTCGATGCCGCGATACGACGTGCTTCGCAGCATGTGCTTTAACCACATGATTCATCATCGCGCGCAGCTCACCATGTATCTTCGCGCGCTGGATGTGCCGGTGCCCCCATTGTATGGCCCGAGCGCCGACGAACAGGGATTTTAACTTCGTGGAGAATAAAAAAATGGAAACGCCCGTAATTCTCAGCGCAGTTCGCACACCGGTCGGCAAATTCCAGGGAGGATTGTTGGGATTTTCGGCGACGGAACTCGGGGCAAAGGTCGTTGCTGAATCCGCTCGCCGTGCGGGAATCGATGCGAAGCAGATTGATGAAGCGATTCTCGGCAATGTGGTGCAAGCCGGGCTCGGCCAGAATCCCGCGCGCCAGGCCGCGTTAAAGGGCGGGTGCGATCCTAGAGTTGCTGCGCTGACCATCAACAAAGTTTGCGGCTCAGGATTAAAAGCTGTGGCGCTGGCGGCGCAAGCAGTACAGCTCGGTGAGTCGGAAATTGTGGTGGCGGGCGGCATGGAGTCCATGTCCAACTGCCCTTACCTACTGCCACAAGCGCGCACTGGCTATCGGATAGGCGACGGGAAATTGGTCGACTCGATGATCCATGACGGCTTGTGGGATGCGTTCGAAGATTTTCACATGGGTGTGACCGGCGAACTGGTCGCCGAAAAGTACGGGATCACCCGCGAGGAGCAAGATCGCTTCGCGTTCGAAAGCCACCAGAAAGCGGTACGCGCACGCAAGTCGTGTTTCTTCGAAGCGCAAATACTTCCGATTGAGGTACCGCAGAAAAAAGGCGCGCCCATCATGGTGAAATACGATGAGTCGCCGCGCGAAGACACGTCGATGGAAGCGCTGGCGAAGTTGAAGCCGGCGTTTAAGAAAGACGGCACCGTTACCGCAGGGAACTCTCCGGGCACGAATGACGGGGCTGCCGCGGTGATCGTGACCAGCGAACGTCATGCGCAATCGTTGGGAAAGAAACCGATCGCGCGCATCGTTGCCCAAGCGGTCGGCGGAGTGGAACCCAAGTGGGTGATGATGGCGCCCGTGGAAGCGGTGGAAAAACTGCTTAAAAAAACCGGATGGGACCGCGACAAAGATGTGGATTTAATCGAGTTGAACGAAGCGTTTGCGGTGGCGGCGATTGCGGTCACGCGCGAGCTGCGATTAAATCCGGAAAAAATTAATGTGCACGGCGGAGCCGTAGCCATCGGTCATCCCATCGGTGCTTCAGGAGCGCGTATATTGGTGACGCTGCTCTATGAATTGCAGCGGCGTAACCTGAAGCGTGGGATCGCGGCGTTGTGCCTTGGAGGCGGAAACGCGGTGGCACTGGCTGTCGAAATGATGTAGCTGCTTTAGGAGACAGGCGCTTCCTGCGCGACTGTTCCCGTGCCCGCAACTCCGGGCGCCAGTTCACTTGCGCAATAAGGACAGAACTTGTCGAGTTCACCGACCTCCCGCTTACATTGCGGGCAGGAAGGCCGGAGATTGCACTTGCAGTTGGGGCAGTAGTTAAAACGCGCGCCCACCGTCGATGCACATTGCGGGCAGTTATATGGCAGGGGCTCGCGCATCAGGAAGTAGATGAAAAAACCCAAGGCGAGCCAAGCCGGCGATAAGACCACCACAAGAATTGTCCACAACCCCGAATTCATTCCTCGACGCCTGGAATCACGGCTTACGTAACCCACCAGTAACAAAAAAGCGGCGATAGGAATGCTGGCGCCAGTGATAATTCCCGCCACGCATAGAGCCGAGAGTGCGGAATTATTGGGATATGGCCATATCTGGCCGGTAGGGTTGCTCATAGTGTGCATCCCAAAATTTCCTATGAGCCCTCCGACTTGCGCCCCGATAAAAAGAACCAGGACCAGAACGATCAGCCATCGCGGCACAATGCGAAACTCATCGCGAAATCGTGTCGTTTCCCTGGCGCGGCGAAAACGGATGCGCCTCATCTTTTCACTGAAGGTACTGTTAGCTTGAAAGTCCGACATTGTTACCTCGCCAATTCTTGTGATCCAATTCTCGTGCTACTAAAACTCCACTGCTGCTCACGACGACTGGGCTATTGGCTTCGCTGGAGCCAGTAACTCTCGCTGGTTTGCTTTTCGTGTTCTGCCAGTAACACCGCGGCCGCCACTAGCGCTGGTACGGCCCACCACAGTGCAAATCCTGCTTCCCACACCAGTTTAGGAACGCCGGCATATTCGCCCAGCCATGCAAACAAGCGCCAAACATAAGGCGCGCTGGCCACACCCGCGGCCCACGAAACGCCCGCGGCAATCCACAGGGCGCGGCGGCGCGGTTCGTGCTGACGAAGTTGCTGCGCGCGCAAGCCGACGCGAAATTGCGTGCGTTCCGCAAGTCCTGGTGGCACGGGAATCGGCGTGGTACGCAAAGCGCGCAACGCCGCGGAGGTGCTTTGCGCGACCTGCGCGCAGTCAGCGCACTGCTGCAAATGCGTGGCGAGCCAGACCTGCTCGGACGCCGGAATACCCTCAACGCGATCCTGTGCGATTAGTTGCTGTGCGCGTTCATGTAACTGACCGTTCATGAGACCCCAGGCTGAAGCGCGCTGCGCAACGCTTCGAGTCCGCGATACAGTCGGGACTTTACTGTCGATGCTGGCGCACCCAACACGGCGGCGATTTCCTCAATTTGCAATTCTTCCTGAAATCGCAACAACAGCACTTCGCGGTAAACGGCCGCAATCTGTGCCATCGCGCCTTGTACCTGGATATCCTTCTCGGTGTTCAGGACCGCATCTAATGCCGATGTGGTTCGCTGGTCCGGCAGTTGGAGGGGATGCGCCTGATCGGAATCGGTAAGCGCATCGAGGCTTTGCGTTTTGCGCTGGCGCTGCCAATCGATCACCAGATTGCGAGCGATGGTAAAAAGCCAGCCTTCGAAACGAGATTTCCCGTCGTACTGGTGCCCGCGCTCCAGAACGCGAATCCAGGTTTCCTGAAAAAAATCCTCCGCGCGAGTACGGTCGCCGGTGATGTATACGAGATAACGAAACAGGCGGAACTGATATTGATCGATGAGTCGGTCAAGAAGGTCCGGATCACGTCGCTGCAAACCGCGCGCCAGTGCTTTCTTTTCATCTTTCATCAGCGTAGAAAACGAATAGGTTGGCAGTGTCGGCGTGGCGCCAGCATTTTGGTTCTGGATGGCCGGATATAGAAACGTCGCGCTCATTGTACAGAGGTATACGGGGCAGCATCCTGAAAAGACTCAGGAGCCGAAGCAGCCTTAGTTCGTTGCACTTAGCTACTCTTCGGAAGGCTCTGGGACTCGATGCCGTGTATAGTAAACTGCCTTTGCGGCATTCGCTTGTGCAGTCAAGACGCTGCCGGTTTATGCCCATCGTTCCGGCAGAAGTTGCGGGAAGCGGTACAACTTATAGTGGGGTACACATGAGGGAATTGCGTGATGAAGGTTCGTTCGTAATTTTGTGGGCCGGGGAAAATCCTTCCGTGCACGTAAATTTGCTGGAAAAATTACAGGCGAACGGTATCGCGTATAACGACAAAGTTCTTGGCGACGATGAAGTCGCGCCTACCTCGGACCCGTTGCCCATTGACTGGAAACCGCGCTTTGGATTCGAGGTCGCCGTTTTATCGACAGACTATCCGCCCGCGAAGGAACTTCTGGAGATCGTCCTCGCTAAGGAGCCCGAAGATCTGGAAATACCGGCGCAACCGGAAGGTATCGATCCGGCGTCGATCACTTCAGCGGCCAACGATGCGCCAGCCACGCTGCAAATCTGGACGGGCACGGAGGCAAAACTCGCGCAGTTCCTGGTAAGCGCGCTGAGTGAAAATAATATCTCGGCGGACGTCGGCATCACCGGAGCGATCGCCTCAGTAATGGTTGCGCCTGGAAATGAAGCAAGGGCGCGCGAGATTGTGCGCGAAGTCACCGAAGGCGCACCGCCTAAATAACCGTCGAACCTTTATCGAAATGAGCGTAAGCAACATCAAGACGGTTGCGGTACTCGGCGCCGGCACCATGGGTAACGGCATCGCGCACGTGTTTGCGCGCGCGGGCTTCACGGTGATTTTGCGCGACGTGGAACAGCGCTTTGTCGATCGCGGCATGGACACCATCGGGCAGAATCTGGCGCGCGAATTAAAAAAAGGCAAGATCACGGAGGTCGATCGGGCAGCCATTCTTGAACGCCTGCTGCCGGTCACGGACATCGCCAATATTGCTGCGGCTGATTTTTTAGTCGAAGCGGTACCGGAAAAAATCGAGATCAAGCGCGCAGTTTTGGCGGACGCCGACCGGCTGCTTCGCGACGACGTAATCATTGCCAGCAATACCTCCTCGATTTCCATGACTGCGTTGGCGTCATTGACCAAGCGCCCAGAACGATTTGTGGGGATGCACTTCATGAATCCGGTGCCGGTGATGGCGCTCGTGGAAGTAATTCGCGCGTTGCAGACGAGCGACGCCACGTTTGGCACCACGATGCAGTTGGCCGAAAGGCTGGGCAAAAAGCCGGTGGCGGTGAACGATGCGCCGGGGTTCGTATCGAATCGTGTGCTGATGCCGCTTATTAATGAAGCGGCCTACTGCGTGATGGAAGGCGTGGCCACTGCGGAATCCGTCGATGCGGTGATGAAGCTGGGCATGAACCACCCCATGGGGCCGCTGGAGTTAGCCGATTTTATCGGGCTGGATGTGTGCGTGGACATTATGCATGTGCTGCAGGAAGGCCTGGGCGACCCGAAATACCGGGCGTGCCCCTTATTGAAGAAGTATGTGGCCGCGGGGTGGCTGGGGCGGAAGAGCGGGCGGGGGTTTTACCGCTACGGGGACGGGAACCAGAGGGTCAGCGGAGGGTCAAAATAGTATTTGCTTTTTCTTCGCCCCAGTGATAATTTGCGGATTCACGTTTTCAACAGGCCGAATTTGCCGGGTATATCAAAAGCGAGTTTGCGATGAGAGACTCGGAGACGAAGGCGTGAAGGTTCCGGCCGCGAGAATAGATAGAAGCGGTTCCAGTTTCGGTTTCTAATATAATTTAGTAGTAAGTATAGTAATCGAATGGTACTATTTTCTTACTTTCAGGCGCACTGTCGAGTATCCAGTCCGCAGGTTTAAAAGTGATTACACGAAATTTGAGTTTCCTACATTCCTCCATTGAGGTGGCATATGGCAGACGATAGAGCAAAATTGCTGGAAGCGGCGATAGCGCAGATTGAAAAGTCTTACGGCAAAGGGTCGATTATGCGACTGGGCAGCCGGGATATATTGGTGCCGGTTAGCGTAATCCCCAGCGGTTGTTTGTCGATCGATGCAGCATTGGGCGTGGGCGGTTTCCCCCGTGGGCGCGTGATTGAGATTTATGGCCCGGAGTCAGGCGGCAAAACGACTATGACGCTGCACGTTATCGCCGAAGCGCAAAAGCTTGGTGGCCAAGCAGCGTTCATTGACGCCGAACACGCGCTGGATCCGGTGTACGCGCGGAAACTCGGTGTGGACGTGGATAATCTGCTGGTCTCGCAGCCAGACAACGGGGAGCAAGCGCTGGAAATTGCGGAGGCGCTGATACGCTCCGGTGGCGTGGATGTGGTGGTGGTCGACTCTGTTGCCGCCTTGGTGCCCAAGGCCGAACTCGAAGGCGAAATGGGCGATCCGCAGATGGGCTTGCAGGCACGATTGATGTCGCAGGCCTTGCGCAAGCTCACCGCCATTGTTTCAAAGTCACGCACGTGCCTGATTTTCATCAATCAAATCCGCGAGAAGATTGGCGTCATGTTCGGCAATCCGGAGACCACCACGGGTGGGCGCGCTTTGAAATTTTATGCCTCCATGCGTGTGGACATTCGACGCATCCAGGCCATTAAAGACGGCGACAAAGTAGTGGGCTCCCGCACGCGCGCCAAGATTGTGAAAAACAAAGTGGCCGCACCTTTCCGCGAAGCGGAATTTGACATCGTCTATGGCGAAGGCATTTCCCGCGAAGGCGACCTTATCGATCTGGGCGTCGATCGCGGCGTGCTGGAAAAGAGCGGCACGTGGATCAGCTTTGGCAGCGAGCGCATGGGTCAGGGCCGGGAAAATGCCCGGACCTTCCTGAAAGAAAATAAGGATGTGCGCGATAAGCTGGAGCTTGCTCTGCGCAAAAAACTGGAACTCCCAATTCCCGCGCAGTCGAATTCAGCTGGACAGGGAACAAACGGAGTGAATGGCCACGCTGCACCCGCCCAGCCTGAAAAGCCTCCGGTTAAAACGGCTGCGGCGGTTGCGGGTGCGGATGCCGCAAAAGGCCGTCCCGCACGGTAAGGCAAGGGCTTGAAGCGGTAATCGCAAACGGTATAAAAAGCAGTGCAAAATTTAAAATGCTCTCTCGCTGGATAATTGCGAGGGGGCATTTTTTTGAGGTGAACTGCTAAACTTGTTGTGTGTCCAAAAATTCACGAATAGAAACGCTTTGCCACCGCTTGCGGTGTCTTTCGCATGTTGCCAACCAATGTCGCCACATAACGAAATCGTCCGCGAGTCTTTTACCACCCAGGCACAAGCGTTCGCATCGAATCCCTGGATTACCGATGAACAGCGCATCGCACGCCTGGTGGCCGCAGCGCGGCTGACCGGAAACGAGCGTGTGCTGGACATTGCCACCGGCCCAGGCTATATCGCCGAAGCGTTCGCGAAGGCGGCGGGTGAAGTCGTCGGAATGGACCTGACCGATGCGATGTTGGCCATCGCGCAGGAACGAACGGCGGGGCGGGGCCTTACCAATATTTTTTTTCGCACAGGCGATGCCCTGCATTTGCCCTTTGAAGATAATCAGTTCGATTTAGTGGTTTGCCGGCTCGCGCTGCATCACATGACGAAACCCGGGCTTGTCGTTCGCGAAATGTCCCGGGTATGCCGCAGTAACGGCACAGTGCTGGTGGAAGACATTTATGCCAGCGAGCATCCCGCGCGTGCCACGTATCAGGACCGCTGGGAAGTGTTGCGCGATGCTTCGCACGTGCGCGCGTTGCCCTTGAGTGACCTGCTAAAAAGTTTTCGCGACGCCGAACTGGAAACGGTACTGGTAACCACTGCTGATGATCTTTGCCCGGAGGTAGAGCGCTGGCTGGCCACAACGAAAGTGCCGCCAGAAAAAGCCGCCGAAGCGCGGCGATTGCTGGAAGACGATCTGCTGCATGATTTGAGCGGCACGCGGCCATTTCGCAACGCCGAGGGACAGCTTTTCTTTCATGCCCGAACGGCAATTTTGGCAGGACGAACGGTCATCACCTGATTCCTGCCTGCACCTTGGGTCAGGCGTTACAAAACAAAGCACATACGATCGTACTGGCCCTCGTAGGCTATTGCGTGCCACACTCAATCAACCTAGTATGACTCCAGTTGAGAGCGGTGTTACGTGCCGCAACCAGCGATCGCATCACGAAAAGCGCTTCACTTGAGCGGTGTTCGGGTCAGTCCTGTACGACGGTGCTGCGAGGTAAGTCTGGTTCTTCTGAACCTTAAACGCCGCCCGAGCAAAGACTGCCGCAACAAAATGTAGTTGATCAGCGAAATGGTTTCGATGAAAATCGAGGCCCGCGAAGATACCTAATCGATTTGTGAAATTTGAGGTGGATTGTGAAGGAACTCGGTAAAGCTACTCTGGCAACGCTGCTTGCAGCGTTGTGTGCTTTGCCGGTTCCGGCAGCGCCTCCGGCTGGCAGGCCGGGAACGCATTCGCACCGATCCAGCGCGGCGCGGTATCACGGCGGAGGCGTACCGACTTTTGCGAATTCATCCGGCGCGGACGTCACCGCATTCGACGATCCGGTCGTACGGCAGGCGGCGGTGGAAGGACTGGGACGTTATAACGGCGCGGTCGTCGCCGTCGACCCCAACACCGGACGAATCCTGACGGTCGTCAACCAAAAGATAGCTTTCGGCGAAGGCTACATTCCTTGCTCCACCATCAAGCCAACTATTGCCGTGGCTGCGCTGGAAGAAAATGTTATTAATCGCGACACCATGTTGAAAGTGGGGCGCCGCAGGTACATGAACCTGACGGAAGCAATGGCGCACTCCAACAACGAATTTTTCGAGCAACTTGGGTTGCGCATGGGCTTTGACACCGTTTCAAAATATGCGCGCCTGTTGGGCCTCGGTGAGCTTTCCGGTTACAACCTTCCCGAAGAGCATCCCGGAGCGTTCCCCATGCAGCCGCCCCCGCATGGCGGTGTAGCGCGCATGTCAAGTTTTGGCGAAGGAATTCAGATGACGCCTTTCCAACTGGTTTCACTCGCCGCGGCATTTGCCAACGGCGGGACACTTTATTATTTGCAGTATCCGCGCAGTGCCGATGAGCAACTGGCATTTGCTCCCAAGGTGAAGCGCGAATTGAACATCGCGCAGATCCTGCCGGAAATTCGCGAAGGCATGCTCGCCGCGGTTCTTTACGGCACGGGCAAGTCGAGTTTCGATCACGGCGGAGATGAAACGCCGCTGGGGAAGACCGGCACGTGCGATGATCACACCAATCCTTCCCGAATCGGCTGGTTCGTAACGTACGCCGATGAAGCGCATCCGAAAATTGCGCTGGCCGTGCTGCTTCGTGGAAATACGCGACGCGTAAAAGGTCCGACTGCCGCGCAAGTGGCGGGGAATATCTATCGCCGTCTGCGTGAACAGAATTATTTCGCGACCGTAACTGCCACGAGCACGCTTGCCGTGGTGAAGTCGGGACACTGAAAGTCGGTAGTCGCGGCTCTGTGTGCCGCAAAACAATTCATCTGTACTCCGGTATCTTACCCCTCACGTCCATTCCTTTCATCGTTTGTGGTAATTCCATTCCATACGAAAGCGTCGTATCGCCAGTAACTATCCACCCATTGCGAGGCTAAGCCTCCTTTCGTTAAAATTTAGAGGCGGCAGTACGCATCTTCAGCAAAACTGCGCCGGAGTTTAAGTAGATGAAATTTGTAAAAGGCCTCGGTATAACGGCGCTCGTGTTGCTGGTGTTGGGTGTAATTGGCATCGGGGCGATGGTGGGCTGGAGCGTATTTCTCGGCCCAAAGACGCGCGCCGTTACTGACCGCCGGTTTGATTCCACGCCGGAGCGGCTGAAGCGTGGCGCCTACCTCGCAGAACATGTTTCCGGCTGCATCGATTGCCATTCGCCTTTTCAAACAGGACCTAACGGGCCTGAGACTTCTACAGCGAAGCAATGGATGGGGCAGATTTTCCCGATGCCGGAACTACCCGGTACGGTCGTCGCTCCCAACTTGACTGCCGATCGCGAAACCGGCATCGGCAGTTGGACTGACGACGAACTGGCGCGTGCGATTCGCGAAGGAGTCAGTCGCGATGGACGAGCGCTGTTTCCTCTCATGCCGTATCAACATTTTAGACGTATGTCGGATGAGGATTTGGCTTCGATCATCGTTTACCTGCGCACCCTGGCGCCGGTGCAAAATGCACTTCCGGCGACGAAGATCAAATTTCCGGTGAAGTATTTTATGCGCGCGCTGCCTGAGCCGGTTGGCGAAGTCCCACCGCCGGAGCTGTCTACTCCGGTCAATCGAGGAAAATATCTCGTGGATATGGCGGCATGCGCGGATTGCCACACACGCGCGAATCATGGCAAGCCGGCGCGGGGATTGGAGTTTGCCGGAGGCAGAAATTTCTCCGGGCCATGGGGAATGGTGGCCAGTACAAACATCACTCCCGACCCCACAGGAATCGGCAAATATACCGATGAAATGTTCGTGAAAGCGCTCCGGACCGGATTTGTGGGCACGCGGCAGATGAATACCTTAATGCCGTGGCAGGAATTGGGCGGACAGACCGACGAAGACTTGAAGGCAATGCACGCGTATCTGAGAACATTGCCGCCGGTAGCCCATCGCGTGGATAACACCAAGTCCGGTACGGCGTGCCGAAAATGCAAACTGGTTCACGGCGCCGGAAACGATAATTAAAAGCTTTGTTCGGTCAGTAGATAATCGGGAGTTTAGAAAAGTCCGAGGCGATCTCGTCCGTCACGCGCAGCACCACCAGCGTACGGTCGTCGGCTGCGGCATTCACGCCGCTGAATTCATCCGTGGCACCAAGGATCCGATCAGCGATCGCGACAGCGCTATCGCGTGCCGTGACCTCCGCGAGCAAAGTGTAGAGTCGTTCTGTGCCGAACGATTCCTCGTGTGGATCTTCCGCGTCCGATATGCCGTCAGATGCGCACACGACCACGTCTCCGGGTAGCAGATCCACCGTGATCTCGTCGTATTGGGTCTCGCCAAATAGTCCCAGCGGCACACCGGAGACTTCAATCAAGGTAGCTTTGCCGCCCCGGATCAGCAGGGGATATGGTTCGCCGGCATTGGCCAAGGTCAGCCGCCGGTCAGACGCGTCATAGATCCCAAAGACCAGGGCGATAAATTTTGTATCAAGTCGCGCGCCATACATACGCTGGTTCAACAGCGATAGCATTTTCGCGGCGCTCAGGGTGTGATCCGTCACGACTTCGCGCAAGGTACCGATAGCGAGCGACCCGTACAAAGCCGCGGCGGTGCCTTTTCCAGAGACATCACCGAGAGCGAACGCCAGGCGACCTTCGCCGTAAGGCTGAAAATCATAGAAATCTCCGCCCAGTTCTCTCGCGGGCGCATATACCGCGGCGAGATCCAGCCCGGGAACGTTTCTCGCGCCTTTTGGAAGGAGTTGACGCTGAATCTCACGCGCGGTATCTAGATCGTTCAGGAGCCGCCGCTCGTTCTCGCGGGCTTCGTGATACAAGCGCGCATTTTCCAGTGCGATGGCGACGTACGAGGCCATGGTCGCCAGCAAACGCTCATGTTCCAGAGTGAACGCCTGCGGCACGGTGCTCTCCAGATCCAGCACGCCGATCAGGCGATCCTGCAGGAGCAAGGGCACAACCAGCTCCGACCGCACTTCTACTTCGGTTTCGAATTGTACGTAACGCGAATCCAGCCGGACATCACCGATGCGAATGGCTCGGCGCTCGCCAGCGGCCGTTCCGGTTATCCCCTGATTCAAGCGCATGCGCAGACGTGCCGGGATGGCATCGTCGTAATGCATGGCGAAGACACTCTCAAGCAACTGGCTGACATCATTCCAAAGCATCACCGTGAACACGTGATAGTTCACGATGCGCTTGACGTGCTGCGCGATGCGCCGCAGCAATTCTTCGCGGTCCAGGATGGAAGTTAGTTCGCGGCTCACTTCGTAAAGCAGGCCAAGCGTTTCGGCTTGTTCGGGAGTGGACAGCGTATGCTGCGCCGCTCCATCGCTGAAGCCGAACAGAAAAAAAGGAGCGAGTTTGGCGGGATCACTCATGGCCGGGCCAGGCATTATGATTCGTTAGATGTAACACACGAGCGGAAGTTATTTGAATGTTTTCGCGGGGCGAGATTAATTCAAAGAAAAATCGAAGGTTTAACGACCGACGCTATGTCTAACAAGCAATTGGAGCAGTTACTTCACTTCCCAGGTATCGCCGGCGCGAAGTAATTTGTTCAGGTCGCCGGCGCCGCGCTTGGCGATGACATCGTTGATCTGCTGGTTCATCACGTCTTCATATCGGGGCACATCGTCCCAGGAGCGCAATACACCAATGGGAGTGGGAAAGCCCGGACGCTTCTCCATCTGCGAAAGCTGGAAGGCGTAGGCGGCTTCCAGATGATGCGCGTCATGTACCAGCATATCTTTTTCGGTGACGCCGTTGCCGAGCTGGACTACTTCCATGTCGAGCCCGTTCATACGAATGCCTTTGTCGCGATTCTTTCCAAAAACCAGCGGCTTGCCGTGCTCGAGTTGAATCACGTGCTCGCTGCGCGCATCGCGGTCGGTTACCGAAAACCACGCGCCATCGTTAAAAATATTGCAATTCTGCAGAATTTCAACAAACGCCGAGCCTTTGTGCGCGGCCGCATGCCGCAGCGTTTCTTTTAAATGGCCCTGGAAAACGTCTACCGAGCGCGCTACAAACGTGGCCTCCGCACCGATGGCCAGTGAAAGCGGATTGAATGGCCGGTCCACCGAACCAAACGGAGTGGACTTGCTCTTTTTATTTAATTCTGACGTCGGCGAATACTGGCCCTTGGTCAGCCCGTATATCCGATTGTTGAACAGGAGCACCTTAATGCCGACATTGCGGCGCAACATGTGAATGGTGTGATTTCCGCCGATAGACAATGCATCGCCGTCCCCGGTTGCTAACCATACTTCCAGGTCCGGTCGCAGCGATTTAATTCCAGTGGCTACCGCGGGAGCGCGGCCGTGAATGGTATGAAAGCCAAACGTGTTCATGTAATAGGGGAAGCGGCTGGAACAGCCTATGCCGCTTACCACTACGAAATTTTCACGTGCAATTCCGAGTTCCGGGAACACCGATTGCACCGCGGACAGAATGGCGTAATCGCCGCAGCCCGGGCACCAACGCACTTCCTGGTCGGTCTGAAAATCCTTTTTGGTTTGCGGCACGATGGGTGGCAGCATGGTCGTGCTCATGTGAAACTCTCCTGCGTCCCAAGCATCTCTTCGATTTTCTGTTCCAGCTCCGCCTGCTTGAAGGGCCGCCCCTGAATTTTGTTCAGGCCAACCGCGTCCACCAGATATTTGGCGCGCAAAACCCACAGCAACTGGCCCATGTTCAGTTCCGGAACCAAAACTTGTTTGTAACGCTTGATTACTTCGCCAAGATTGCCTGGCAGCGGATTCAGGTGCCGCAAATGCACGTGACCAATTTTCTGGCCCTTATCGCGCTGCGCCCGCACTGCCGCGGTAATGGCTCCATGCGTCGAACCCCAGGCGATAACCAATAGATCCCCGTCAGGATCGCCCGCAGCGACGGCGTCGGGAATGTCCTGCGCGATTCCGGCGACTTTGGCGGCACGTATGCGCACCATATTTTCGTGATTCAATGGTTCGTAGTTGATGTTGCCGGTGACGTCCTGCTTTTCCAGCCCGCCGATGCGATGCTCCAGTCCAGGCGTTCCGGGAACCGCCCACGGCCGCGCCAGCGTCTGCGGATCGCGTTTGTACGGCAGAAATCCCTCGGGATTTTTCGCAAACGATACTTTGAAGTCGGGAATTTCCTTGAGGTCCGGAATGCGCCACGGTTCCGCGCCATTCGCGAGGTAGCCATCGGATAGCACGATCACGGGCACCATGTACTTTACCGCGATGCGGCAAGCTTCCAGCGCGACCCAAAAACAATCCGCGGGCGTTGCGGCCGCGATCACGGGGATCGGTGCTTCGGAATTTCGTCCAAACAGCGCTTGCAGCAGATCGGCCTGTTCCGTCTTCGTCGGCAGACCGGTTGAGGGCCCGCCACGTTGAATATTAAAAATTACCAGTGGCAATTCTATGGCGACCGCCAAGCCCAGCGCTTCCGTTTTGAGCGACATGCCGGGCCCAGACGTAGTAGTAATCGCCAAAGCGCCGGCATACGCGGCGCCAATTGCCGACGTAATCGCGGCGATTTCATCTTCCGCCTGAAAGGTCATCACGCCGAAATCTTTGTATTGCGAAAGCTCGTGGAGAATGTCCGACGCCGGTGTGATCGGATAGCTGCCTTGGAAAAGTCGCAGACCGGATTTTTGCGAAGCGGTAACCAATCCTAGCGCCAGCGCCTGGTTGCCGCTCAAATTGCGGTACAGTCCGGGCGTTAATTGCGCCGGAGGAATTTCATAGCTGATCTGAAACGCTTCGGTGGCTTCGCAGTAGGAATAACCGGCCTTCATTGCCAGCTTATTGGCTTCGGTCAGCAGCGGCTTGTTCTTAAATTTATCTTCGATCCAGCGCACCGTCGATTCCGTCGAGCGGTTGTACAGCCAGTAGCACATCCCCAGCGCGAAGAAATTTTTGCAGCGGTCCATGGACTTCGCGTCCAATCCAAGATGCTCCAGCGCGCGGCGAGTAAGACGCTCCAATTCCACAGGGAAAACGCGGAACTTGTCGAGCGAATGATCTTCCAGTGGATTCACGGTCATCTGCGCTTTGCGCAGATCGTTCTCCGTAAAACTATCGCTGTTGATGATCAAAATGCCGTTGGCTTTCAGGTCTGCGACGTTAACCTTAAGCGCAGCCGGATTCATCGCGATCAGGACGTCCACGGCGTCGCCGGGAGTGGACAATTCGTCTGACGAAAAATGTAACTGGAAACCGCTTACGCCAGGCAATGTTCCAGCAGGCGCGCGAATCTCGGCGGGATAGTCGGGAAATGTGCGGATGTCGTTGCCGTACAGCGCTACCGTGTTGGTGAACTGGCTGCCGGTTATTTGCATACCGTCGCCCGAGTCTCCGGCAAAGCGAATCACCGCCCGGTCGATCACTTCGCGCTTGTTTTTCGGCAGCGGTAATGTGGTTAGAGTGGACATGTTCCCAGTGCTTCGAGTTCTAGAGTGTCCATTTTACAAGCGCGTGCGCTTGCAGCGCTACAGGGGGACACAAAAAGAATACCACAGCGGCGAATTTGACATCAGTTTGGTCGGCGGTCGTTGCGCGGTATTTAACAGGTCGTTTTCGGAAACATTATTCTTCGTTTTTGGAATACCTCTCTAATAGGACCTGGTTGAATTGAAATAGATATGACGTCGATTTGTTCGCTCTCCCCCGTCCGCCCTTATATGTCACTAAGGACGGCGATGTGATTAGGTCAAACTGACGTCACCCACTATCTGGCAGCCTATGCTCAACAGACACCTTGCAAACAGTGGCTCCTTGACATTTCGCTTTCTTTTCGCCTAAGTTAATAGCACTAAGGCTTGCAACCCGAAGCAACGCGGGCAACTGCAGTCTATCCGATCGGAGGCACTAGTGGCCCTGACCAAGCGGCAAAAGGAAGTCCTCGATTACCTCATATCATTTGAAACCAAGCATGGCTATGCGCCGAGCTTCGAAGAAATTGGCAAGGGAATGAAGCTGACTTCGCTCGCGACGGTTCACAAACATATCACTACGCTGGAAAAAAAGGGATTCATTCGCCGCGGCTATAACCAGAGCCGCTCGATTGAAATCGTGCAGCTGCCGAAATCTCCCCGGGATCAGGTAATGGATCGCAAGATTCAGGAGCTTCCCTTGGTCGGGCGCATCGCGGCGGGCAGGCCTCTTGAAGCCGTCGAAGAACGCGAAACAATTTCGCTGGGCGACTTTGCGCGCGGTGGCAACTCGTTTGTGCTGCAGGTGAAAGGTACTTCCATGATTGAGGACCACATTATGGATGGCGACTACGTGGTCTGCGAACAAACGCAGGTAGCTAACGCCGGTGACATCGTTGTCGCGCTTATTGGCCAGGATGAAGCCACGCTGAAGCGTTTCTATCGCGAAGGCCCGGGGAAGATTCGCCTGCAGCCTGCAAATTCGGAAATGGGGCCGATTATCGTGGCTGCCAACGACGTCAAGATTCAAGGCCGCGTTATCGGTGTTCTCCGCAAGTATTAATCGATCGCGTTCGCGCTCCCTGTGCCAGCATGATCTTTTCTGCTTCCGTCGATTGCTTGTCCGGCCGCCGTGTGCGTAGAGTCGGGACTGAGCCGAGAGTTGCACGATCGCTCGTTCATTTTGCGCTGCACCGCATAGAACATTTAAGTACTAAGGTCCACCTTCCCAGTCCCTTAAATCTTTTGTTGGGCTAGACTATTCTCACCGGTAAATTCCGGAGCAGGGAAGGAAACCGTGCAATCTAGCAGGCAAATGGCCGCAAAGTTGTGGAATTTAAAGACGCCCAGCCTGGCGCTGGCATTGATGCTGGTATTGACCCTCACCCTTCCGATTCGCTGCGCCGCTTACGCGGTTCTCTCGCACGAAGCCATTATCGATACAGTTTGGGATACCAACATCAAACCGCTGTTGCTAAAGCGTTTTCCAGCCGCCAGCGTCGACGATCTTCATAAGGCGCACGGGTATGCATATGGCGGCGCAATCATTCAGGACATGGGTTACTACCCGCATGGCAGCCATTTCTTCAGCGACCTGACGCATTACGTACGCAGTGGCGACTTTATTCTGACGTTGTTGCGCGATGCTAAAGATTTGAACGATTATGCGTTCGCTCTTGGCGCTCTGGCCCATTATGCTGCGGACAACGAAGGCCATCGCATCGGAACCAATCATGCAGTGCCGATTCTTTATCCCAAGCTCAAAACAAAATTCGGAAGCTCCGTCACGTATGAACAGGACCCGCTGTCACACGTGAAAACGGAGTTTGGATTTGACGTGATCGAAGTGGCGCAGAATCGTTACGCGCCAGACAGTTACCACGATTTTATTGGTTTCCAGGTTGCTGTTCCTTTGCTGGAGCAGGCGTTTCAGGAAACCTACGGCCTCGCGTTAAAAACGGTCCTCCCGAATGAGGAAGAAACACTCAATTCCTACCGGCACGCCGTCAGCCAGCAATTGCCCAAGGCCACCCGCATCGCCTGGAGCTTGAAGAAGAAAGACATACAAAAAGATTTGCCCAGCATGACCAAGAAGAAATTTCTTTATAACCTGTCGCGTGCCAGTTACGAAAAGGAATGGGGCAAGAAATACGACCAGCCTACATTTGGCGAGAAATTCCTGGCATTTATAACCAAGTTGCTGCCCAAGATCGGACCCCTGCGCGTTTTGCAGTTCCGTGCTCCGACGCCGCAAACGGAAAAAATGTTTGAGGACAGCTTCAACGCCACCCTCGATCGCTACCGCAAGTTGCTGGCCCAGGCCGGCAGCGGTCATCTTGAATTGCTCAACGACAATTTCGATACCGGAGAAACGACTGCGCCGGGCAAATACCGTATGAACGACGACACCTACGCGAAACTCCTGGACAACTTGGCCGGAGAGAATTTTGCTTTGGCATCTCCGGAGCTTCGGGCGGAGCTCTTGAAATTCTTCGGCGATCCGAATGCCCCTTACGCCACGAAGCGCGATCCGAAAGCCTGGGCCAAGCTCCAGACCGAAATAGAGCAACTGAAAACAGCGCCAGCCGCGGTACCGGTCGTTGCTGAAACCGCCAAGCCCTAAGCCAGAAGCCCCAGTCGGCACGTAATACCAACGTCGATCTTCAAAAGTTCACTTAATGCCCTCCCTGGCCTCTGCTTGCACAAATTATTTGTGTTCGTCGCATGAAAAATCCGCAGTTGCCTCGCGCTTCCTTCATGAAACAATGTAGAATTTCGCGCATGCTTCTGCTGCTCCCTGAATGACACGCAACCGAACTATCCGCAAACTTCTTGCCGCCAATCGCAGCGAGATCGCCATCCGGATCTTTCGTGCCGCCAATGAACTTGGCCTGCGCACGGTGGCGGTGTATTCACAGGAAGACCGCCTCGCGCTGCACAGATTCAAAGCCGACGAGGCCTACCAGATCGGCGCCGGCAAAGGACCGGTGGAGGCGTACCTCGATATTTCGGGAATCGTCGCGTTGGCTAAAGAAAGAGAAGTGGACGCGATTCATCCCGGTTACGGATTTCTGTCGGAGAATCCTGCGTTTGCCCGCGCCTGCGAGAAAGCGGGCATCACCTTCGTTGGCCCAAATCCCGAACTTTTGGAATTACTTGGCGACAAGACTGCGGCCCGCCGCCTAGCGGCCGCTGCCGGAGTTCCTGTTCTGCCTGGTACCGGAGGGTTCATCAAATCTCCCGCCGAGGCTCAAAAAGCGGCGCAACAGATGGGCTATCCCGTCATCGTGAAGGCCGCTATGGGTGGAGGCGGGCGTGGCATGCGCGTCGTTCACGATGCCAGCGAACTTGACCGCTTGCTGGAGGAAGCGCAGGGCGAGGCGCGTTCCGCATTTGGCGACGGTTCCGTATTCCTCGAAAAATATTTGCCACGCGCGCGCCATCTGGAAGTCCAGATTCTTGCTGATGAGCACGGCGGGCTACTGCACCTGTACGAACGCGATTGCTCCGTGCAGCGCCGCCACCAAAAGGTCGTCGAGGTTGCGCCTGCAGCGAACCTGCCTGCCGGTGTGCGCGCTCACTTATGCGACGCGGCGGTGCAATTGGCCCGCAAGGCTAATTACCGGAATGCCGGAACGGTTGAGTTTCTTTATGACGTAGATTCCGAAAAATTTTATTTCATTGAAGTAAATCCGCGCATTCAAGTGGAGCATACCGTCACCGAGATGGTCACGGGAATCGACCTGGTGCGTTCACAGATTCTCGTCGCGCAGGGCCACCGCCTGCACGAGTCGCCGCTCTCATTGCCTGCGCAGGACAAGTTGCCGCTGTACGGTTCCGCGCTGCAGTGCCGCGTTACCACCGAGGATCCTGCAAACAATTTCGCGCCGGACTACGGAAAAATTTCCACCTATCGCTCCCCTGCGGGATTTGGAATTCGTCTCGACGGTGGCACTGCGTATGCCGGAGCCATGCTGGCGGCGTATTACGATTCTCTTCTCGTGAAGGTGACTGCTTGGGGAGCGAATTTGCCCGAAGCGTGCCAGCGGATGGACCGCGCTCTGCGTGAATTTCGCATTCGCGGGGTGAAAACCAATATCCCGTTTGTCGAAAACGTCGTGAACCATCCGAAGTTTCGCGCCGGTGAGGTCACCACCTCATTTCTCGACGACTCGCCGGAGTTGTTTCGTTATCGCACGCGTGGCGATCGCGCAACCAGGCTTTTGTCCTATCTCGGCGACGTCATTCTGAATGGCAATCCAGAGGTAAAAGGGAAGCAGGCCCCGGATGCCCGCGAAACTCCGGTGATTCCTACTGCGCCGCAGGTAGATATTGCACCGGGAACGCGCCAGCTTTTACAGAAGATGGGCCCCGAAAAGTTTGCGGCATGGGCTAGAAAAGAAAAGCGGCTGTTGATCACGGACACGACTTTCCGCGACGCACACCAATCGCTGATGGCCACGCGCGTTCGTACGCACGATTTACTGGCCACGGCAAATGCGGTAGCCCGTCGCTTGCCGAATCTATTCAGCCTGGAGATGTGGGGCGGAGCCACTTTCGATACCTCCCTGCGTTTTCTCCATGAAGATCCGTGGCAGCGATTACGGGAACTTCGCGCGCTCATTCCCAACATTTGTTTCCAGATGCTTTTGCGCGGCGCGAACGCGGTTGGCTATGCGTCCTATCCCGACAATGTCATCGTGGAATTTGTTCGCGAGGCGCATGGTCAAGGCATCGACATCTTCCGTATATTCGATTCGCTAAATTCCGTCGACAACATGCGCGTTTCCATCGACGCGGCCCTTGAGACGGGCGCGGTATGCGAGCCCGCGATTTGCTATACCGGCGATATTCTGGATGCCAGGCGTCCAAAATATTCGCTCAAATATTATGTGACCATGGCGCTGCAGCTTGAAAAGCTGGGCGCGCATTTTCTGGCGATCAAGGATATGGCCGGGCTATGCAAGCCCTACGCCGCTTACGAATTGGTCAAGGTTCTGCGGCAGGAGATTGCCATCCCGATCCATTTTCATACGCATGACACCAGCGGCCTGAACGCGGCGAGCATTCTAAAAGCTTCGGACGCCGGCGTGGACGTGGCCGACGCTGCCGTCGCCTCGATGAGCGGAGGGACCAGCCAGCCCAATCTGAATGCCATCGTCGAAACGCTGCGCCACACGCCACGTGACACGCAACTCGACGTCGAAACGTTGAACGAATGCTCCGATTATTGGGAAACGGTGCGCACCTTTTATTTACCTTTCGATTCCGGGCCTAAATCGGGCTCGGCTCGCCTGTATCAGCACGAAATTCCTGGCGGCCAGTACACCAACCTTCGCGAACAAGCCACCGCTATGGGCCTGGGCCACCGCTGGCGCGAGGCCGAAAAAATGTACGCCGAAGTGAACCAGCTTTTTGGGGACATCGTCAAAGTCACTCCGTCGAGCAAGGTCGTCGGCGACATGACGCTTTTCCTGATGGCCAATGAAATGCATCCCAGGGACATTCTCGCGCTCGATGAAAAACACGATATTTCGCTGCCGAATTCCGTAGTCGAAATGTTTTCCGGTGTGCTCGGCGTTCCGCCGGGAGGTTGGCCGAAGAAATTGCAGAAAATTATCCTCCGAGGTCAGCCTCCGCTGCGCGGCCGTCCCGGAGCGAATCTAAAGCCTGTGGAATTGGAAGAAGAGCAAAAATCCATTGAGAAAAAATTAGCCCATGCCATTCGGCGAGATGATCTGCTGAGTTACCTGCTCTATCCCGAAGTGTTCACCAAGTACGATAAATTCCGGCAAACCTACGGCGACGTCAGCGTGCTCCCTACCCGCGCGTTTTTCTACGGGCTGCAGTCGGGTGAAGAGATCACCGTGGATATCGAGCCCGGCAAATCTCTCATCATCAAGTTCCTGACGGCCAGCGAGCCGCATCCCGACGGGACTCGCACTCTGTTCTTTGAGCTAAACGGTCAGCCGCGCGAGGTCAGCGTTCGCGATCGCGCTTTGCGCGTTGTGGAGCGCTCGCATCCCAAAGCCGACCCTGCCGATCCCGGTCAGGTTGCCGCTCCCACAGCCGGAGTCATTAGCGGAATCGCAGTGCAGGCCAATCATGCCGTGGAGCGTGGAGCCAAACTATTAACGCTCGAGGCCATGAAGATGCAATCGAATATCTACGCGCCGATATCCGGCCGCATCGTGAAGTTGCTAGTTACTCCAGGACAGCACGTAGAAGCGAAAGACCTTCTCGTAACCATCGTTCCATGACATTTCGTAAACACGAAAATTTCCCTTCGCGTGTACTTAAAAATGAGCGTGATGTTGTGGTCTATCTACCTCCAGGATATGAGGAGCAACCCACTCGGCGTTTCTCGGTACTTTATCTCCACGACGGACAAAATCTTTTCGACGGATCCACGTCCTTCGTTCCGGGAATGGATTGGAAAGTAGGACAGACCGCGGACCACGTTATTGTTAGCGGCTCAGTCGACCCGCTGCTGATCGTAGGAATCTATAATGCAGGGGAACACCGCATCCGTGAATACACTCCCACGCGCGTTCCCAAGCTAGGCGGCGGCCGCGCCGACCGCTACGGAAAATTCCTGGTCAACGAAATAAAGCCGTTCATCGACCGGGAATACCGCACGCTTCCGGATTTCGCACACACCGGGCTGGGCGGCTCGTCCCTTGGTGGTTTGGTGTCGCTGTACGTAGGGTTGAAGCACCCGCATATTTTTGGCAAGCTCGCCGCGCTCTCGCCGTCGGTGTGGTGGAACCAGAGGGTCATGCATCGATTCGTGGCAACGACGCAAGTCGAGCCTCGGCCCTCGATTTGGCTGGACATCGGTACGCGCGAAGGTCCACAAATCCTACGCGATGTGGAAAATTTTCGCGACGTGCTGCTGCAAAAAGGGTGGCGCCTGGGCGGCGATCTGCACTACGAGCGGGTCGAGGGTGCGGAACACAATGAAGCCGCCTGGTCGCAGCGCGTCGGACCAGTGTTGCAATTTCTTTTTCCCTCGACGGCTCCCGCAGTATAATCCGCGCGCTGGCCATATTTTTTCTCGCCGCTGGTTGGTTGAACCATTCAGCCGACGGCGGCGACCGCTTTTCCGTTAGGCTCCAAGAGGTTTTATGCCGGGCGAAAAACCACTAACCATTCTGTGTGTCAGCTCCTTCGAAAAAGGCCAGGAGTTTATCCGCACCTGCAAAGCCCTGGGTTGCCGCGTGCTGCTGCTCACCGTCGAAAAGCTTCACGATGCCAATTGGCCTCGCAATTGTCTCGATGGAATTTTTACTATGCCGGAAGATCTTCCTTTGCAAGGATTGATTTATTCCGTCAGCTATATCGCCAGGTCCCAGCCAATCGACCGCATCGTCGCGCTCGACGAATTCGATATGGAAAATGTCTCGGCTCTGCGCGAGCATCTGCGCATTCCGGGGATGGGCTTGACCACCGTGCGCTATTTTCGCGACAAACTGGCCATGCGAGCACGTGCCAGGGAAGCGGGCATTCGCGTCCCGGAATTTATCCACGTGCTGAATTACGACGGCTTGCGCGAATACATGGCGCGTGTCCCGGCGCCGTGGCTTTTGAAACCTCGTTCACAAGCGTCGGGCATTGGCATGAAGAAAATTCAATCCGCGGATGAGCTTTGGCCCTGGCTGGATCAGCTCGGCGACCAACAATCGTTCTATCTGCTTGAGCAGTTTGTGCCGGGCGTCGTATATCATATCGACAGTATTGCGTCCGAACGGGACGTTGTTTTCGCTGAGGCCCACATCTACGGCACGCCGCCATTCACAACGTCCCATCACGGGGGAGTTTTTACCAGCAGCACGTTGCCGGTTGATGCGCCCGAGACGGCTGAGCTCCGCGCTATCAATCGACAGGTCCTAAACGACCTGGGTTTTGTTCGCGGCGTGACGCATGCTGAATTTTTGAAAGCTGATTTCGACGGAAAGTTTTACTTCATTGAGGTCGCTGCTCGCGTTGGCGGCGCGTATATCACCGATTTAATCGAAGCGGCGACCGGCATTAATCTCTGGAGGGAATGGGCACGCCTTGAAGTGGGCGCGGGCCAACAGCCATACCAGATTCCGCCGGTCCGCCGCGAGTTTGCGGCCGTGATTTTGTCCCTCGCGCGGCAGGAACATCCGGACACTTCGGCCTACGACGATCCGGAAATTGTTCAGCGCATTTCCAAATACCATCATGCCGGCGTCATATTGAAGTCGCCGCACTCCAGCCGCATCGAGGAATTGTTGGCAAACTACATGAAGCGTTTTCAGCAGGATTTTCTGGCGACCGCGCCAGTGCCAGAAAAAGCTACGTCATAGCACCGGAGTTTGACCTTGCGCATGGTATTGAGTAAATTCGCCGAGCTTGCGTGCCAAACAGTAACCGCCTGATTCTCAGCGAAATGCATATTTTCCCCCGCGATTTATGTGTTATCTTGTCGTACCCTGTCCTCTGGTCCAGTAACTGTCACGCACATACGGACCACGCTGTGTTTGCAGTGCCATATCCCAAGGAATAGAGTTTGCTGTACCCCGGCCGGACATCTTTGTCGTTTGGGGGCTGTCCCTTGGGAGGTCCGATGTGGAGTAACAAGAAACCGGAAACGTCGCAGGCCGCGCAACCGGAGCCAAAAATATTACATTCGAATGAGCCGCCGAGGCCTGCTCCGGCGACTTGGGAGGGAACAACCACCATGAGTACTGATGCAATGCGTCCACTGGGCGCTACTGCCGACCGCGCCGCAGCACGGCTCGGGTCTAGCCTGCACGTGAAGGGCGAGATATCCGGCAATGAAGATCTGCTGATCGATGGCTCCGTCGAAGGACTGATCCAGCTTGATGAGCGGAAACTGACCATCGGAGCCAGCGCCAAGGTTACCGCCGACATTATTGCCCGTGAAGTCGTGGTTTACGGCACAGTCAAAGGCAATCTCCGCGCGAAAGATCGAATCGAAATTAAGAAGGACGGTTCGGTGAATGGCGACCTTACTACCGCACGGATTATGATCGAAGACGGAGCGTACTTTAAGGGCTCCATCGAGATCGACAAGTCCGCCGATAAGGAGTCGTCCGGCACAAACGCGTTTGCCCGCACGTCTTCACCGGCTACCGCTTCAAAAACAATTTAACTTTCGCTTCGTGAATCTTTCAAAAGGCGGCCCGGGATAATCCCCGGCCGCCTTTCTGTTTTCCTTAGTGAGACCTGCTCTCCGTAAGCCTGCAAAAAATATTAGCTCTTTGCCTGACTCGAACCACCCCGTGGTCAGACCTTTGTAGCGATTTCACTCTGACATATTTATTAACTTGATACGTATATCAAATAGTATATCGTCATGCTGTCTGTTGACTAATCCCGTTCCGGAGAGTTTCAGGGCCAGTTGCGAAGTACCAGTAGGAGTCTCCGTGGGAGAGTGTCGAAGCCTGAAAGTTGTCTCAATCTTTCTGATCGCAGGAATTTGCGCAGGATGTGGCGGCACGGCTTCCAGTATTGGGCCTCCGCCACCGCCGCCTGCAGCGGCGGACTTCACTCTTACGGTAAGCTCTGCCTCTTTATCCATTAGCCAAGGCGACGTCGGCCCTTCGGTTACTTTCTCCGTTACTCCGCACAACAGCTTCAACGCCTCTGTGCAAATAACTTTTACCAACCTTCCGGCCGGCGTCACGTCCAATCCCGCGAGTCCTTTTACGGCCGAACCCGGTACAAATACCGCCGTGGTTTTCGGCGCCGCGACGAGCGCAGGTACCGGAAGCTTCATCGTCTCTGCAGAAGGCGTTAGCGGCGCGCTTTCGCATTCGGCGACTTTGACTCTTGCCATACTGGCTTCGAATTTGCCGGCGCTTCCTCGCACCACTTTTATTCGAACGGATGCCGTCGCAGGCGCCGACAATCCCGCCGGTGAACCTCACCACCGTCACCTCGTTTACGATCCCGCGCACAAAAACATTTTTATCGCCAATCACGCCATGAATCGTCTCGACGTGGTTTCGGCTGTCGATCAAAGCGGCGTGGCGCAGATCGCGATTTCTGGGATCACCAGCGTCGACCTTTCCGCCGACGGAGTCACAGTTTGGACTGGCACCAGCTTGAATGAAGTCGTCGCGGTAGATGCGGCTTCGCTAAAGGTAAAACGCATTTACATGCAGCCCGGTGTTAGGCCTTTGCCGGTGACGGTCTTCGATCGACCCGTCGAAGTGCTATCGCTCGCAAACGAAAAGTGCTTCCTCCGTCTGCGGCAGTCCGGCTCTTCCGAAGCTTTGCTTGCTCTCTGGGATCCCGTGTCAGATGCGTTGACGAACCTGACCTCGACTGCGCCCCAGCTATTCCAGAGCGGCTTAGGAGCGATAGCTCGTTCCGGCGATCAAACAAAGGTCATTGTGGCTTCCAACGATTCCAGCGGTGAAATCGCCATCTTCGATTCGAACGGCGCTTTGATAGCAGGCCCGCATTCTCTGGGTACCGGCTCGATTACCTGGGTCGCCGCCAATACTGCCGCCAGTCGATTCGCTGCGGCGTTCACGGCCAACGGAACCGCGCAGGTGCTCCTCCTCGACGCCAGTCTCAATCAGGTTGCGAGTTACAACTCCGGAGTCACTCATGCGCTGGCGTTTTCGCGCAATGGAAATTTTCTTTACGCAGCAGAATCGTTTCTGGGCGCGCCGGTGATAACAATTTTGGACGGCCACGATGCCCACGTCATCGGACAGGTTCCGGACATCGCGATACAGGGAATCACCTCGCAGATCGAGGATGCCGATGAAACGCAGCTTCTTTTCGCACTGTCCAATCGTGGCGTCAGCTTTGTTGACGCGAAAAATCCGGTCGCCCTCTCCGGTATGGTTCCGGAGTTTGCCGCCGCGCCGCCCAGCACGCCATCCGAAGGGCCCAATTCCGGCGGCACAACACTGATACTGTCGGGCCAGAATTTCCCACCGGATGCGCTCGTGAAAATTGGCGCGCAATTGGCAACCAACGTTAGCGTCGCCAGCCCGACTGGTATGCAAGCCACTTCGCCTGCAAGCGTGGCAACAGGAGCCGTGAACATCACCGCGTATTCGGCGGCGAGCAATTGGCTGGCGCTCGCACCGGACGCCTTCACGTACGGTGCGCAGATTTTTCGCGTGTTGCCAAACGCCGGTGTGAGCAGCGGCGGAGACACAATACAAATCTACGGCTATGGTTTCGGCAGCGATGTCAGCGGTATCACCGTGAAAATCGGTGGCACAAATGCAATTGTACAAAGCGTGGACAATTTACCTGGGTTCGCGTCGGCATTAGGCCTCGGCAGTAGCTATCCGTTTTCGCTCGAGCGCATTACGCTGCAAACTCCCCCCGGCCTGCCCGGCATTAGTGATGTAGTGATCACCACTTCATCCGGTTCTGCCACCCCTGCGAAAGCGTTTCAATACCTGCAAAGTGCCCAGTCCTATTCGAAACCGGGATTCTACCGGTTTCTCACCTATGACCAAAAACGCCAGCGCGTATATCTCAGCAACATCGATCACGTCGACGTCTTCGATCTACAAGCTGGTGCGTTCGTTGCGCCCCTTCAACCGCCCGGCGGACCGCCCCCTAACGCCGGTTTGAAGGGACTCGCCATGACTCCGGGCGGATCGCAACTCGTCATCGCGGATTTTGGAGCGCAAACTGTCTATGTTGTCGACCCGGCAACAGGTTCCGGCACGAGTACCGTTGTCGGCGGCGTTCCCGGATTCGCAAGTTCCGGGCCCTCGCGAGTTGCGGCGACCAGCACGCAAACTGTGTTTGTTGGACTTAGCGGTGAAGGTGGCTTCGGCCTAGGTTGTTCGTCTTGTCTAACCCAGATGAATCTATCGGTCAGTCCGCCGTTGGTGCAACCAGTTCCCCAGCCGGAAGTATCGAGCATTGTCGGTGCGCCGATGCTTCAGGGGAATGCCGCGGGCGATCATGTGTTTCTGGCCTTCGGTAACAACTCTGTTGCACAATTCGCCATCTGGAACGCCGCCTCGCCAAATCAGTTCAACGTTTCGCAGGCCGGCGCCCCTGTTAAAGACCTTGCACCCGCGGCCGACGGAAATATTTTTGCTTCGCAAACGAATGCCACCACGGAAATTCGTAACTCCGGCATGCTCATAACCGCGGTCCCTGCGTCTGCGGAATTAACTCAGATTCCCGGCCGCAATGCTGTTCCTGGAGTCGCCGTACATCCCAGCGGGGCGCTCATCTACCAACCTTTCTTGACCGGCCCGGCGGGCACTGCCGGTGTTAAAGGCGGCGTCGACATTGTGGACGCGCACTCCGGTGCTTTGCGTTTGCGGATTTTTCTGCCGCAGCAATTTATGACCGATGTGGACGCGTTGCATGGCGATTTTTTGACCATTGACGAAAATGGTCAGCGCCTTTTTGCGATCACCTCGCTGGACGGCTCTCCTCAACAAGCATCGCTCACAGTTGTGCAGTTTGCCGCCGTTCCGCTCGGGATCGGATCGGTGCTGCCTGTTATTGTCCCAATCGCGGGGGGTACTTCGATTACCATCCGTGGTAGTGGTTTCCTGGCAGGAATAAAAGTGACTATCGGCGGCAAACCAGCCACCGCTACCATGGTGGACATGAATACTATCAAAGTAGTTTCCCCCGTGGTCTCCGCAGGCCCTCAACAACTCACCATTACTAATGCGAGCGGCGAAGCCGTTTCACTGGACGCCGCCCTCGCGGCAAACTGATCGCCGTTGTACGTTCTGGGTGCCGAGCACGTCGTAGTCGCGTGTGGGGATTTTGTCAGCCACAAAGCGGAGGTTGATAATCGCGGCTGTTCTTCATACCCCTCGCATTAATCCCATCACAAAACTCATCTCTAACCTTTCCCGGCCTGTTTCATCCAACCTCCATGCAAACGCGCAAACTCGGCAATTCCGATCTCTATATCACCGGCGTCGGTTTTGGCGCCTGGGCCATTGGTGGGGGCGGCTGGGAATTTGGTTGGGGAAAACAGGAAGTATCCGATTCTCTCGCGGCGATAAAACGCTCGCTCGAACTCGGTGTGAATTGGATCGACACCGCCGCGGTGTACGGCTTGGGCCACTCGGAAGATATTGTCGCCAAGGCTGTAAAGCAATGGGGAGGGCCAAGGCCTTACATTTTTACCAAATGCATTATGGTGTGGGACGAACAGCGCAAAGTGCGCAAGGAGTTCAGCCCCGAGTCCATTCGCCGAGAATGCGAAGGCAGTCTGCGCCGCCTGCAGGTGGACACCATCGATTTGTACCAGATGCATTGGCCACCCGCTAACAACGCACCGGGCCTTGAAGGAGCCTGGCAAACGCTTGCGACGCTACAAAAGGAAGGCAAAGTGCAATGGATTGGCGTTTCAAATTTCAACGTGGAGCAACTGAAGCGCGCCGAAAAAGTTGCGCCAGTCACCTCGCTGCAGCCTCCGTATTCTGTGATCCGGCGGCAGATCGAAGCTGAGCTTCTGCCGTACTGCGAGCGGCAGGGAATTGGTGTGGTTTCGTATTCGCCCATGGCTTCGGGCCTGCTGACCGGTGCGATGACTCGCGAGCGGGCGGCCACATTACCCGCCGATGATTTTCGTAGCCGAAATCCGGAGTTTAAGGAACCACGACTTTCAAAAAATATTGAGCTGGTAGAACGTTTACATAACATCGGCCAGCGCCACGGCCGCAGTCCCGGGGAGGTTGCTATCGCCTGGGCATTGCACAACCCGGCGATCACTGGCGTGATTGTCGGCGCTCGCGACGCCAAACAAGCGGAAGGCGTCATGCGTGCGGGTGATCTGACACTGACCGCGCAGGAAAATGCTGAAGTCGAAGGCGCGGCCGCAGCTGCGGTGGCGCGCTAACTGGCTTAGTTTATTCAGGATTTAATTTTCAATCAGGAGTGCATATGGATCTCGGCCTGAAAGGCAAAAGTGCCGTCGTGACAGCCTCGACGGCAGGAATTGGTTTCGCAATCGCAAATGTTTTGGCCGGCGAAGGTGCGCACGTCATCGTGAACGGGCGCACGCAAGATTTGAAGTGAACGTGATGAGCGGTGTGCGCCTCAGCCGCCACTATCTACCGGGCATGCTGCGCAACAATTGGGAAAGCATTATTTTCATCTCCAGTGAATCCGGGCAGCAGATTCCCGCAGAAATGATTCACTACGGGATGACCAAAACCGCGCAGATCGCCATCGCGCGGGGTCTGCCTGAATCCGTTGCTGGCACCCGAGTTACCGTAAATTCGGTGCTTCCCGGACCCACGGACTCGGAAGGGTTGGGCAATTTCGTGAAGGAATTGGCGAAGCAGCAGGGAGTATCGGGGGCTGAATTTGAGAAAATGTTTTTTGCCGGAGTTCGGCCTACGTCGCTGTTGAAGAGATTCGAAACGCCGGAAGAAATTGCGGATGTGGTCGCCTTCGTCGCCAGCGCTCAGGCCGCCACCATTAAATGGGGCGGCCGTGCGCTCGGAAGGTGGCGTGGCCCGTAGTATTTTGTAACAAAAGCTCGCACGATATGTTCGAACGAGGTCCCGCGAAGCGATGACGGTTAAATTCGAATTCTCGAAGTGCTCGTTCGAATAATTCTAAATTCAGTTTTGCGAATCTTGATTCCGCATTGATTCTATTCGCAAACAATTTGCGGATTCAGAATTCGGGAGTGTTCGATTCGAATAGAAACGTGCGTTCGAATAAAAATCCAGAAAATGTCGGCAGTCCGACAATTGAAGTATCGCTTTAGGTTTTACGCGCGCAAATAATCTGGACGCCAGCTTTTGATCAGCTGTTTGATCGCTTTGCCTTCCGTCAATTTCTCTTCCAACACTTTGCGTGCCAGCCCAGGGAGTTCCGCATCGCTAGCAAATCGCAGCGAAACCAGTTGCCTTACCGTGAACTCTCCGATGCGTGCTTGCAAATCCTGCGGCAGCAATCGTTCATAGCGAAGCCGCTCTTCCAGGCGGATCACCCGGTCCTGCACCTGCAAGGTACTGACGCGTGCGGCCAGGAAACCCACGATGAATGCCGCCGACGTTAGTACCCATACGGCGCCGTCGATAGATAAACCTGCGGTCTTCCAGCGGTAAATTGCCCAAGCAAAGTTCAGGGTACAGACCGGCAGCACAAAGAAATGAAGCGCGGGCATCCACCGCGTATGGTTCGCAAAATTCTGTTCGCTCATCGAATTAGTCTCCTGAACTAAGAAATGGATCCGGCCTCCACCGTGACGATCTGGGATTGGTGTAACCCGTTACTTAAATACTTCCGGCACATGTCTGGGGAACGACACGAGGCTCGGTCCTCGGGCCTCGATTGTAACAAATCCGTCGATGCACCTATTCAGATGAAACTGAATGACTGGTTGGCACATCCAACGGTCAAAGATTGACGTTTAGTATCAAAGACACGATTTAACGCGGAGAAAAACAATGGCCAAAGCGACATGGGCAGGTAAAACGATTGCAGAGAGCACGTCTACGGTGAAAGTGGAAGGCAACCAGTACTTCCCTTCGGACGCGGTCCCGAAGAATTTTCTAAAGCCCAGCAATCACACCAGCGTTTGTCCTTGGAAGGGGACGGCGCACTACTATCACGTAGAAGTCGACGGGATGCGAAATGAAAACGCTGCGTGGTATTATCCCAATCCCAAACCGGCCGCCGCTGAGATTAAAGATCGCATCGCATTTTGGAAAGGTGTACTTGTAGAAGGGTAGAGGGGCAACTGTTCCTCGGGTTACGGGTGCGCGAGTTTGAGTAAATCAAGTCCCCAATAAGTTGGCTCTCGCTCGCGAGTACCCATGCTCCGCGGCCCAGAGCGAAAGTGGAATAGCGGCGAGATCGTCGACCAGCGGCACGGCATTCCCGTCCTTGGTTAAATCAATCGTAGGCAAATAGAATTTACAGGCATCGCACGTTTCTACCCGGATGTACGGAAACTGCTCCGCAACGTAAACCGGCAGCTTGGCCTCCGCTTCTTCACCACACGTTGGGCACAGGATTCGCCGGTACTCCCACTCACGCTGGCACACAGAACACATTAAAAATCTCTTACCTCCGTCTCCTTCGGGGCGAAGCACGCCCAGCAGCGGTCGAGCTCCACAGCCGGGACAAAGCGAACTCGCGGAAGCGCCGGACTCGACGCGCGGTTTTTCGGCGGCGCGCAATTCTGCAAAGGGCTGCAGAAACGCGCGGGGAAGAAATTGCTTGAATGCGGCATCGGGTTGGTCGTCGCGCCGACCTGCATCCCAATTTTCAGTCAGCAACCCAGCCCAGGACTTCGCAGACAGAAGGGACAGTTGCTTCGCCGAATCCGCCAAAGGCGCGGGCCCATGTTCCGCAACGAGTGTGAGAAATTCTTTGAAGCGGGGAAGTAGGCTTTCAAGCTTAAGATTTTCCTGCAGCGACGATTCACCTAGCTCAGCGAAGGGTGGTTTGCTGTCGGTTACAAGAGCGGCGAGCGAGCTCTTCTGAAATTCCGCAATGCGTCTGTAGAAGGTCAATACTTCGCGCGCGAAGGGATGCACATCGGCGAGGTGTTCTGCGCGACGAATTCGGGCGTCGTACTCTTTTGCAAGATTTGGCGCAGGCATTATTTGCGCTGAGCAGAGCCGACTACGCGCTCCCACCACAAGCGATGGTGGCGCCGCGCAAAATTCTGCGAGACATCTCCGCGGATCATGGAGTTCAGCGCGCCGCGCTCCGCGAATACACTCATATAAATATGAATCATGAACAAGCCGATGGTGAGCAATGCCGCGGCGGGATGAATTAAAACTGCCGCATAACGAAGAGCGCGGGCATTCCAAGGCAAATATTCTGGAATCCACAACACCACGCCGGAAAGCAGCAACAGAATGCCGCAGAGCACAAAGCCCCAGAATAATAATTTCTGGCCCATGTTGTACCGGCCGGATGGCGGCATGGCTTCATCTTCGTTGCGCACGTAGTGCTGCATGGAATTCATCCACGCTTTGTCCTCTTCCGTGGTGTGCATCTGCGAGGCCCAGGTGCTGTACATCCACGCGAGGGTAAAAGAGAAAAACAATCCAATCCACGGATGCAACATGCGCGAGATCTGCGTACCGCCCAGCACCACGGCAATCCAGAGCAGCCACGGCGACCAGAACGACAAGCCAGTGAGCATCAGGTATAAATACGAAAAGCCATTCATCCAATGCATGAGGCGCTCGCGAAACTCGTAGCGCATGATGTGCCCGTTCGGCAAAATTTCGTCGTCCCGCGCTTCAGCCCGACTATTCATAAGGAGCGCTCTCCGGTTTGCGATGCAGGAGTTACTGGTGTGGGCTGCTCCGATACATTGTCATTAGGATCGTCCGGATCATCTTTCGGTCCAAAGCGAATGTAGTGGACGAAAAGTCCAATCAGTCCACCCACCATCGCTATATTTCCCAACCACTTTAGCGGATGCTTCCACAATTTCACGGACCAGGGGATGCGCGGATCGGCAGGCAACCCGCCGTAAATTTCGGGCTTGGTGATGTCGTGCAAAACGTATATCACTCCGGTTCCGCCGACGCCCGGTGGATCGTACACACCGGCATTCGGAAAGTTTGAATGCTCGCGCAATTGTTTGGCTCGTCCATCGGCCAGCGCGCGCATGTCGTCCTTGGTACCAAAGTGCAGACAACCGGTCGGACAAGATTTAATGCATGCCGGCTCGAGGCCTTCGCTGACGCGATCGGTACAGAGCGTGCATTTGTAAACGCGTTTTGTTTCCGTGTTGAACTTCGGAATATTGAATGGACATCCGGTGATGCAGTATCCGCAGCCGATGCATTTGTCCTGCTGAAAATCGACGATCCCGTTGGTGTATTGCACGATGGCGCCGTCGGCGGGGCATGCCGCGAGGCAGCCGGGATCGGCGCAATGCATACACTGATTCTTGCGCATCAACCACATGAGCGTTCCGTCTTCACGCTCATGCTCATTAAAAAGAATCAGGTTCCAGTAGTTCCACCGGGTTTCCGGCATAGTCTGGTAGGTATTGCCGAAAATGGTTTCGCTAAACGGCAGATCATTCCACTCCATGCAGGCGACTTCGCACGCTTTGCAACCGATGCACGTGGTCGTATCGATCAGTTTGCAGACGGTGTCTTCGCGTTGTGTGCCCTCGCCGGGCACACTTCCGGCGTGCGCAGAAATCTTTTGGATGCGTAGCGTGGCCTGGCTCATCGGTACCTCTAAGCCCTTTCGACTTTCACCATGAAGCCTTTAAATTCGGGTGTGAAGGCGTTGGGATCGACCACCGTGGGCGAAAGCGCGTTAGTCAGCGTCCGCGCGGTCTTGCCTTCATCTTCCGCAATTCCTCGATAGCCCCAGTGAATGGGAATGCCGATCTGATAGGTCTTTTTTCCGTCGATCATCATGGCCTTGATGCGCCGAGTGACCATGGCCTTGGCGATATATTGTCCGCGGATGCTGGAAATTTTGAGTACTTCTCCGCCATGCAATCCCATTTCGTCAGCCATTTCCGCGGAGATTTCCACGAATGGCTCCGGAACCAGTTGCACGTTCATGGGATTATTTTTTGTCCAGTAGTGATAGTGCTCGGTCAATCGATAGGTGGTGCAGACGACGTTGAATCCTTCTTTCGGGCCACCGTATTTGTCGTCGGGAGTTTTGAAGCGCTTTACTACCGGATTGTGAGTCTGCTGTGGATGCAGCAGATTATCGATCGGGCTTTCCACCGGCTCATAAAATTCCGGGAACGGCCCATCTGCGAATGCTCCGAGCGGCCCGAAAATTCGGCCCACGCCTTCGGCATTCATGATGAACGGTCCCATGCGATCGGAAGGCTTCGAATCCGCTTTGAAGTCAGGCACATCGTTGCCAACCCACTTCTGGGTTGCTTCGTTCCACCAAACCTGGCGCCGGGAAGCGTCGAAAGGTTTGCCGTCGAGATCACAGGAAGCACGGTTATAAAGCACGCGGCGATTGGCAGGCCACGAGAATGCCCAATTTTGGTGCACACCCAGTCCGGAAGGATCGGCGGGATCGCGGCGCTGGGTGAGATTCCCGGCCTCGGTAAAAGACCCGGAGTAAATCCAATTGCCGCAGGAAGTGCTGCCGTCATCTTTCAACCACGCGAAGCCCGGCAATTGCTGTCCGGTTTTTACCTGCTGTTTTGTAGCGGGATCTTCCAGGTCGGCCAGTGCTTTGCCGTTGATCTCTTTCAATACATCGGTCAAGGAAGGGCTGGATGGATCGGTATAATTCCACGCCAACTTGAGTATCGGATCTGGGAATTTCCCGGGATCCTTGGAGTAGAGTTCACGAACCTTCAAGAAAATCTGCGCGACGATGGCTTGATCCAGCCGGCATTCACCGGGCAGCGGAAGGGCCGCGCCCTTCCATTGTAGCCATCTCGCGGAATTCGTAAATGTGCCGTCTTTTTCGGCAAAACCTGCGCATGGCAAACGATACACGGTGGTCTGAATCTGTTTCATTTCGTCCGCGGAAATGCCCGGCGACTTCCAGAATTCGCTGGTCTCGTCGGGATAAATTTCTCCGACCACCAGCCAGTCGGCTTTTTTCAGGGCGTCAATATTTTTCCTGGAGTCCGGTCCGATGGCTACGCCGTTCATGCCAAACGCGAACATGCCTTTAACGATGCCGTTGTACATGTTGTCCCACAACTGCACCCAGGAAAAATTGCGATCCACTTTCGGCAGATAATTGTAAGCCCAGTCCGTTTGTTTGGTAGCCGCATCGCCATACATGGCTTTCATCAAGCTGACGACGAACTTCGGAGTATTGCTCCAGTAATTAAAGGACTGCCATGGCTCGGGCTTCGCCATGGTAGGAGTAATGCGCTTCATCCATCCATCGAAGTTTTCATCGGCTGGCGTGGGCACTTTTAGATAACCCGGGAGGTTATCGAAGATACCGGCCATGTCCGTTGCGCCCTGAATGTTGGAGTGCCCACGCAGAGCGTTCACGCCGCCGCCCGCGCGGCCGACATTGCCGAGCAACAGCTGAATGATCGCCGCGGTTCTGATGATTTGCGTTCCAAAGGAGTGGTGCGTCCAGCCCACGGCATAAATAATGGTGCCGGCCTTTTTCATGTCGCCATCCTTGCGGATGGAGGTAAATAAGTCGGCAATTTTCAGAAATTGATCGCGAGGAATTCCGGTGATGCGTTCGACCATCTCGGGCGTGTAGCGCGAGTAGTGTTTCGTGAGCAACTGAAAAACGCAGCGAGGATTCTGCAGTGTCGGGTCGAACTCGATTTTTTCCGGCATGGGCGGCAGTGGCTGAGAAATTCCACCTTGCCCAGTTTGCATACCGGTGTTGTGCACCGGCGCGGCTCCCGTGCCCGAATAATTCCAAGTGGATCGGTCGTAGCTTTGCTTTTGCGCGTCGAAGCCAGAAAAAACTCCATCATCTTCCGGAAGCTTGAAGCTGTCTTTCACGATGAAGGACGCGTTGGTGTAATTCAGCAGGTAATCTTTGGCGATGCGGTTATTTTCAATGGCGTAGCGGATCAGTCCCCCGAGCAGTGCGATATCGGTTCCCGCGCGAATCTGGGCAAACATATCGGCCACGGATGCGGTCCGGGTAAAACGCGGATCGATCACGATCATCTTGGCGTTGCGATTACGTTTTGCTTCGATCGCCCATTTGAAGCCGCAAGGATGATTCTCGGCTGGATTTCCGCCCATGATTAGCATCATGTCGGTGTTCTTGATATCCACCCAACCATTGGTCATTGCACCCCGGCCAAACGTTGGTCCCAAACTTGAGACCGTGGGGCCGTGTCAAACGCGGGCCTGGTTTTCCAGGTGCACGACCCCCAGGGCGCGCATGGTCTTTACTACGAGATAGTTAAATTCGTTGGTGTCGGTGCAGCCGCCGGTCCAGGCGATGGATTCGCAGCGATTGACGGTGTGGCCAGCAGCATCCTTTTCTATAAAATTGTCGTCGCGCGTTTTTTTAACACGCAGGGCGATTTCGCTGATTGCGCTATCCCAGGAAATGTCCTCCCAGCGGTCGGAGCCGGGTCGCCGCACCTGGGGCTTCGTCAACCGCCGCTCATTCAAAATATCCTGCTGCAGGGAGGCGCCCTTGGGGCAAAGCGTTCCACGGTTGATCGGATGATCGGGGTCGCCTTCCACGTGAATCACCTGCGGGGTCACGTTTTTTGCGCGATCGCCGATGGTGTAGATGATAATTCCGCAGCTTACAGAACAATACGGACAGGTTGAGCGCGTCTCGCTAGCCCGCCCGATCTTCAGTGTACGAAGCTGCGCGTATGCCGGTTGCAAATCGAAGCCAAAAACGGCAGCGGCGACACCTCCAACGGTTGTCAGTTTCAGGAAATCACGGCGGGTTGGCTGCAAAAGAAGGCCCCCAGGCGTTCACGGGCATAAAACTTCGTGGTGCACGTCCTTAATAAAACGATGTCAGGCCGTTGTCAAGAGACTATTTGTTATCAGTGGAATTCGATTCGCTCCGACCACCGATATTACTAATATTTTACTTACCAAGTTACAATATCCGGTCGGTTGACCAGGCCAACCAATCGTCGCGAAACTTTAGCACTACGGTGTGCGTATTACTGCCAGAGCCAAGACAGCACAGGTGTTTGTATTTGACGGAGAAGGGCGCTGATGACCACGGAACCGCATAGTATAAAACCCGATCTCGGTTCATTACGCATCGGTGATGACCACCGTAAAGGCGGCAGCTCGGGCCGGCGCTACGGCGTGGTGATTCTGCTGTTGGTGGTTCTAACCGGCATCGCTGCGGCGGCATATGCGTTTCGCAGCCAGACGCCAATTGTGGAAGTCGCCGCCGCTGCAAAAGCGGATGCAGGCGGACGCCAGTCTTTGTTGAACGCCAGCGGCTACGTTACGCCGCGGCGCCGGGCCACCATCGCTGCCAAAATTACCGGTCGCGTGACTGGCGTTTTCTTTGATGAAGGCACGCACGTCCGGCAAGGGCAGTTGCTCGCAACGCTGGATGATTCCGACACAAAGCGGGCGCTGGATTCGGCAAAGGCTGATCGCGAATCCGCGCAGGCCGCGACCGCCGATTACGTTGTGCAATTGAAGAACGCGAAGATTCAGCTGGTCCGTGCGGAACAACTACAGAAAGCCGGAGTGCAAACGCAAGAAGCTCTGGATAACGCATCGACCGCAGTGGACAGTTTGACTGCGCGAATAGCACTAGCCAAACAGCAGGTGGCGGCTTCCGACGCACGCATACGCGAAGCGCAGCAGGCCGTAGACAACACGGTGATTCGCGCGCCATTTGACGGCATCGTGGTCTCGAAAGATGCGCAGGTTGGCGAGATGGTTTCGCCCATATCGGCGGGCGGCGGATTTACGCGCACGGGAATTGCCACGATCGTGGATATGGCCTCCAACGAAATTGAAGTCGACGTGAATGAGTCGTACATCGCGCGCGTGGAACCGAATCAACCAGTGACGGCCACTCTGGATGCTTATCCCGACTGGCAAATTCCGTGCAAGGTGCGCACCGTGATTCCGACGGCAGACCGGCAGAAAGCCACGGTAAAAGTTCGCATTTCATTCTTAAAGTTAGACCCAAGGATTCTTCCCGACATGGGTGTGAAGGTTTCATTTCTTTCGGAGGTTCAGTCCGCCGCAAAGGGCCCCGAAACGAAAGCATACATTCCCAAAACTGCCGTGCGCAGCGACGCGGATAATTCGATCGTGCTTCTGGTTCACGAGGGAAAAGTGGAACGTCGCGTTGTACGTTTGGGGCAGGATCGCGGAAACGACGTAGCGGTACTCGCAGGGGTCATGCCGGGAGATTCACTGGTGGTCAGAGGTCCGGCAACACTGCGGGACGGCGATAAAGTTGAAATCAAACAGTAGGAGCTCATCACTATGATTCATGTAGATGGACGGTCCGATTCGCCCAGCCTGATTCGCGTTCGCGGCTTGAACAAAACCTATCGCCGCGGAGGAGAACCCATTCAAGTATTGCAGGGTTTAAATCTTGACGTCGATCAAGCTGACTTCGTGGCATTCATGGGTCCCAGCGGATCGGGAAAGACGACGCTGTTGAATTTGTTGGGCGGCCTCGATGTGCCCTCCGCAGGCAGTATTACCGTTGCCGGAGACGAGGTCACCAGCATGTCCGCGAGCAAGCTTACGCAATGGCGGGCGCGACACGTGGGATTCATTTTCCAAATGTACAACCTGATTCCGGTGCTTACCGCGTTTCAAAATGTGGAGCTGCCGCTGCTGCTCACGAAGTTGTCAAAATCGGAGCGCCGTAAACACGTGGAGACAGCATTGGGCGTTGTCGGGCTCGCCGATCGCATGAATCACTTTCCACGGCAGCTGTCCGGCGGGCAGGAACAACGTGTCACGATTGCGCGAGCCATCGTTTCGGATCCGACGTTTCTGCTGTGCGATGAACCTACGGGCGACTTGGACCGCAAAAGCGCAGACGAAATTATGGCGCTGATTGAGGAGTTGGTCGGGAAATACCGCAAGACCGTTTTGATGGTGACGCACGATCCAGTGGTGGCGACTCGCGCACATACCACGTTACACCTCGAAAAAGGCGTGTTGGTGGAAGGCGCGCGCAAAGGCGTGCTGGTCGGCGGTGCTGCGTGAAATTCAGCCGCTTTATTTTTGCGAATTTGTTTCGAAAAAAAGTTCGCTTGATTCTTACCATCGGGTCTTTCGCAGTCGCGCTTTTTCTGTTCACCTTTCTGGCCGTGGTGAAGAGCGCCTTCAGCAGGGGAACAGAACTCGCAGGAGCGGACCGCCTGGTGGTCATCAACCGGGCCGGGCTGATCAATACCATTCCGCTGGCTTATCGCGACAAGATTTTACGGATCAAGGGCGTTAAAACCGTTACGCATAACAATTGGTTCGGCGGCGTGTATCAGGACGAGAAAAACTTTTTTCCGCAGTTCGTTATAGATCCGGAAAATCAACGCCAAGTCATGACAGAAATGCAGGTGCCGGAGGATCAGTGGAATAACTTTGTGAACGACCGCCAGGGAGCTGTCGCCGGAGCGACGCTCGCTAAGCGTTTTGGTTGGAAAGTCGGGGATCGTATTCCGATCAAGAACGCGCTATATGGCCCGACAAAAACCTGGGAATTCAACCTGGACGATATTTATAAGAACGAACATTCCGGCGGGGACGAAAGCCAGTTCTGGCTGCAATGGAAATATTTTGACGAGAACATACCTTCGGTTATCAAAAGCATGATCGGTTGGTATGTGGTGAAGCTGGACTCGCCGGATGACGCCGTCAGCGTCGCCGCTGCCATTGATACCGGCTTTGCGAATTCTTCCACAGAAACGAAAACGGAAACCGAGTCCGCGTTTCAGGCGGGATTTGCCAAGCAGCTTGGAAACATTGAATTCCTGATCCTGACGATTGGCAGCGTGGTGTTTTTCACTTTGCTTCTGGTCACAGGAAATACAATGGCGATCTCTGTTCGCGAACGCATCGGTGAACTGGCAGTGCTGAAGGCAATTGGCTTCCCGGACCGGTTAGTGCTTTTCTTCGTACTCGCGGAAGCGCTGGTGATCGCGCTGATCGGCGGATTGATTGGACTGGGCCTGGCGGTTCTCGCGATTCCGGTTGTCGGCGCGGCGCTGAACGGTCTGCTTCCTCCACTGCTCTTGTCGGTTACTGTGCTGTCGCTCGGATTGGTGTTTGCGGTTTTTGTCGGTGTGGCCAGCGGGCTTCTGCCCGGCATCGGCGCTATGCGACTGCGCGTGGTTGACGCGTTGAGGAGAGTCTGACGTGGCCATTCCGGTCGTCTACAATTTTCGCAGCGTGAAGGCTCGCTGGACGTCGGCCATTGTTGCCGTTCTGGGCATTGCCGGGACCGTTGGTGTCTTTGTCGCTATGCTGTCACTGGCCCGCGGTTTCAAAGCCACACTCGTTTCTTCAGGTTCGGCAGACAACGCCATTATTATGCGCGCTGGTGCTACATCTGAAATGACGGGTGGGGTGGGCATTGATGCCGTCAAAATTCTTCAGGACGAACCGGGAATCGCCCGCTCATCCGATGGTCCGCTCTTGACGCCGGAGGTGGTACTTGTCGCACCGATACCGCTGAAATCCACGGGCACCGATGCGAATGTGCAAATTCGCGGCGTCTCAAAAAATGTTTTGCAGATTCGGAATAAAGTCAAAATTGTGCAGGGCCGGATGTTCGAACCTGGGCTGAACGAAATCGTAGTTGGAAAAAATGCCAACACTTCCTACGAGGGTCTTACACTCGGAAATACCATCAGCCTTGGCAACGTCCGTTTTCTGATTGTGGGCGTTTTCGATGCGGGCGGCAGTTCTTTTGACTCGGAAGTGTGGGGCGATGCGCACCTGCTTGGCCCAGCCTATAATCGCCCGGACACATTTTTTCAATCGGTGACCGTGCATCTCGTTTCGCCCACCGCGCTGCAGCAACTTAAGGACGCAGTGAGCTCCGATCCACGACTCAATGTGGATGTGTCGAGAGAGATTGACTACTACTCCAAACAATCCACGCGATTGACGACACTGATTACCGTGCTGGGCGGGCTGGTTGCAGCGATCATGGCCATCGGCGCGGTCTTTGGTGCGCTCAACACCATGTATTCCGCAGTGGCAGAACGCGGGCGCGAAATTGCCACTATGAGGGCTCTTGGATTCGGCGGACCATCAGTGGTCTTCTCGTTTGTGATTGAAGCTCTACTGATATCGTTTGTCGGTGGGCTGATCGGGTGCGTGGTGGTGCTTCCGCTGAATGGACTCACGACCGGTGCGATGAATCTACAGACTTTTTCGCATCTGGCCTTCGCGTTCAAGATCACTCCAGAGCTGCTGGTGAAGGGAATCTTATTCGCGTTGGTGATGGGATTGATCGGCGGCCTGCTGCCGGCTATTCGCGCTGCACGACGGCCCGTGGCACAAGCATTGCGCGAACTCTAGTTTGACTAAACGTGGGGCTTGCGCGGGCGCTTATTGTTTTGTTCAAACCAACCGACTACTCTTCGCTCCAATTCAGTCGGCGCCACGCCAATGGCCCCGCAGTGATCCGCCAGTGGCACTTCCCATAGAAGGACGGAACTATTCCCCGTGGCTATACGGCGCGAATGTCGCACGGGGATGTTGCGATCTATTTGTCCGTGAATCAGTAAAACAGGAACTTTGCTTGATGCGACTGCTTTTTCCGGCGAAACTTGCGAGAAGTCGAGCTTGTACTTCCATTTTGCATACGAAAATGCAGTTTCAACGACGGGTCGCAAAAACGTTCGACCCAGCCACGGTCCCGTGTGGAAAAATTGGCCGATACGATCGTAGGTAATTTCCCTAAAATTAGAAAATGACGATTCTGCCACCACGGCGCAAAATCGCGATTCTGATTGCAGTGATTGCAGCAGTACAGCTGCACCTATAGATTCTGCGAAACCAAAAATGCACAAAGGGTGCCAGTTCATGTCAATCCAGTCAAACCACAGGTGGAGGTCGTTTGTCTCGCGCATTCCATAGGTAGCCAACTCAGCACCGCTGCTGCCGTGTGCGCGGGCGTCCGGCATCAGCACTCTGTAGCCGTGTTTCAGGAACATATCCGCATACTCGCGCATTCCCGAGCGATTATCACTTATCCCGTGCGACAAGATAATGGCATCTCCGTTGCTAATCCGCGGACGCATGTTCCAAGCGCGGAGGACAATGCCGTCAGCCGTCAATATACTTACTTCGGCGAACTCGGAATTATTGTGGTCCGCAATTTTTCTCGCCCGAAGCTCATCCTCTGCCAACAACGCGCGCCGAGGAGGGTGCAGCGCAAGCTCGGCCAGGAATATTCCGGCTGCGAATGCGAGTGCAACGAACGCTAAGACAGAACCAGCGATGACTCGCGGAAGCGTTTGCATGGGCATGTAATAGTAGATACGAATTCCGACGTGAGTGAGTTCCAGTTATTCTGATGTCCCAACCTCCCTTTACGGGGTGAATGTAGCGAGGGAGGATGCGGCCGGTTCTGTTGCTTGTTTACGCAACCCCGGAATGGAAGAATGAAGCGCAGCGCTAACCGCGCGGGAGTTCGTATGAAATCAGGGGAACGTTGGCCTGCACTTGCCCTCGCCGAGTGGAAAGACACCTACGCCACGCTGCATATGTGGACGCAGATTGTCGGGAAAATCCGGCTGGCCTTAAGTCCCGCGATCAATCATTTTTGGGGCACGACACTGTACGTCACGTCTCGAGGATTAACGACTTCACCGATTCCGTATGCCAATGGAGTATTTGAGATTACTTTTGATTTCGTCGCTCACGCTCTGGAAATAACCACCAGCGCTGGAGAGAGCAGAGCGTTTCGCCTCGTGCCTCGCACGGTCGCGGAATTTTATTTTGAGTTGATGAAAGCGCTGCATTCACTGGGCATCGAGGTAACGGTGTGGACCATGCCAGTGGAGGTTCCTCGGCCGGTGCGATTTAATTTGGACGAAAGTCACGCATCTTACGATGGCGAATATGCTCATCGCTTCTGGCAGATTCTTGTGGGGGTCGACGCGGTGTTACGGGAGTTCCGCTCGCGATTTATTGGCAAGGTCAGCCCAGTCCATTTTTTCTGGGGGAGTTTCGATCTCGCGGTAACGCGCTTCTCTGGCAGACGGGCTCCGGAGCGACCGGACGCGGATACGATTACCAAAGAAGCTTACTCGCACGAGGTGATCAGCCATGGATTCTGGCCAGGCGACGGAGAGATCGTGAAGGACGCGGCCTTCTATGCATACGCCGCGCCGGAACCAGCGGGATTTAAAGATCGCCGAATTCTGCCAGCGAAAGCGTTTTACAGTGCAGAGAAGAGTGAATTCTTTCTGATGTATGACAATATGCGCTTGTCCGAATCTCCGGAGCAGACGCTACTGGATTTTTGCCAAAGCACGTACGAGGCGGGAGCCGACCTCGGAAACTGGGACCGGTCGAACCTGGACCGCACCAAAATTTCGCACGGGTAAGCAAATAAGGGATGTTGCTATTGAGAAGTCGCCGGGCCGATCGTAGCAGCGGAATTTGAAGCAGGAGCCGAGTCCTCCACAGCGGCAATAGCCGGTGATGGCGCGCAGGCCCTGCCGGAAGAGGATGACGAGAGATCGGTATCTGTTAGAGCTACCGCGGGAGTGGAGCGATACCGGACGATCAGCAAAGTCAGATCGTCCGCCTGGTGAGCGCCCTTCGCGAAATTTTCCACCGACTCAAGAATCGACTTCTGCAATTTCTCCAGCGCGCACTCCGACTGTCCGGTCAATACCTCACGCAATCTTGGCACGCCGTACAGTTCGTCACTGGGATCCATCGCTTCGGTAACGCCATCGCTGAAAAGTATTAACGTGTCGCCGGGCTCCAATTTCACACAGGCAGAAACGTACTCCGCCTCGGGCACCAGGCCCACCGGATAGGAGCCCTCGGTAAATGGTTCCTCGGCAATGCCGTGCCGCACGAGAAACGGCGATGGGTGGCCGGCATTGATGTATTCCAACTTGCCATCCTGATCGAGGATGCCGAAAAACATGGTGGCGTAGCGGCCGACTTCAGAGTGACTGCAGAGAAAACGATTTATGTGGTTGAAAACTCGCGCGGGATCGGTGCCCAGAGTCATCCCAGAAAGCGCGCCTTGCAGCATGGTGGTAAGGAGCGCGGCGCCAAGTCCTTTTCCAGAAACGTCAGCAATCAAAAAAGCGGTGCGGTTATCGCTGAGTGGAAAAACATCAAAATAATCGCCTCCAACGGAAAGGCACGGGAAATTGATCCCGGATACGGCAAGATGCGGAAATTCACGGAAGTCGCGTGGCAACAGCGCTTGTTGAATGTCACGCGCGATGTTGATTTCCTGCTCCATGCGCTGGCGCTCGCGTTCGCGTTCGACCAGGCGGGCGTTATCCAGAATGCTGGCGGCATCAGCGGCGAGCGCGTCGAGGATCTGGCGATCCAGCTTGGAGAACGCGGCAGGTCGGCGCGAATCCATGTACAGCACGCCGAGAAAATCGCCGCGCTTGATATTGACCATGGATTCCTGGGTGTTCGCGCGGGTCATCGCGTACAGCGGAATCACAACGACAGCGCGCAAGCGTTGTGCGACGATGCTTTGCGCAGCTTGCAAATCCATGACGGCTTGCGCGAGGTCTTCGGTGATGACTGGGGACTGCTGCTTCAATGCCAGCTGGATGGCGGTCTGGCTCGGGGTCAAACTTTCCGGCGGCAAGCGTAAACCGCCGCTGCGGCGCGCCAGGCGAACCTTTAAGTTCGCGGGATTGTCACCTTCCAGGAGCAAGCCGCGGTCGGCGTCGGTTACCGAAACGGCGTGATCCACCATGGTGCCCAAAACCGAGTCGAGCGGCAGCTGAGAGTGCAACAGGGTGGTCGCTTCAAGAAGTAAATTTAATTTTCGCAGACCGCCGCCGGTTTGTTCCGACGAAGTGATGTGTTCAATGCGAGTAAGCAGATGTGGAATGGAATCGTCGCCGACACTGGCGGAATTGCGGAAAATTATCTCGTAGGAATCTTCCAGACCAAAGGTAACCGCGTCCCCATTTTGCAGTTCTCGGCTCTCTACTTTCTCGCCATTTACGAAAAGGCCGCGCCGCTGGCCGCGATCCTCCAGATAGAAACGATTTGCCTCGGAAACGATGGCGGCACAATTTCGCGAGATACGACGGTCGGAGAGCTGCAAATGGTTGCCGGTTTCCGCACCGCGACCGATGCAGAAGGGTGTCTGAGTGATGCGCGCGAACCGCCGTGCACCGTCCGGAGAAATAACTTCCAGAACGGCTTCACTAGGCAGAGCTACAGAATCAGGCATGGGTCAGGCTCCACATTGGCAGGGATTGTAACACGCACCCGCACGCGACTGGCGACGTCAGATTCGGTCAAAGGTTGTGAGTACCCCAGGCCCGCGGTGCATGGAAACTGATGTGCGAGTAGCGCGCGGAAGCAAATACTTTTATGGGCACTGAAACCAGTCCAAAGGAAATGCTGCTTTTCCGAACGGATGCGGCCATAATTCCCTCCGGGTAATGAGTTTTAAATTATCGCTGCAATGCAAGCTTAGTATTTCATCTTTATTACTGTAGAAAGCACGAAGGTCGTTTTAAGGGGCGCCATGTGATTGCGTATGGTATACAGCGGTACAGGTTACGAATGTTTTTCTAGCATCCGGACCTTTGCTGCGAGGTTGGCCTTGATAGAGGAAGCCAGTGGCGGTCAGGGAACCAGTAAGGGACGCTTAGCGCGCAAGCTCTCCACCCATCAGCAGGCTGTGCTGATCCACGTATTGCTGGCATTTCCAGACCAGATTGTAGGAGTTTGCTATCAGCAGGGAGCGAACGAGACTCGAGATTACGCTGAAGATTTCCTGACGATATTTAAATCGATTGGATGGACGGTAGACCGCACGGAGGAAGCGGACGTTCTGCCGAAGGTTTCGAGTGGACTGGCAATTGTGGCGACAGATCATCGGTGGCCGCCAAGCGCCGAGGCTCTCCGCGATGCGCTGCGTATCTATGGAATCGAAGCTGAAATCGTTGGGGATGAAGCGAATTTGTGCAGGTCGCGTAACTTTGTGCTGGCGGTCACCTAGCTCGCGAGTAATGGACGAACCGTTAAGTCCTAAGATTTTGCTTCAGTTTCTTTCTTTTGTTCCACAACCTTTTCTACCGCGGAAATTTCGACACGTTCCCGTTTAATGTCTAGCCGCAGCCTGGCGAATATGCTCATGTAGATATTCGCCACCCATACCAAAGCAAAGCCGGCTATCAAATAGCCACGCCAACCGGGCATCAACAGTTTGAAGCGGGTGATAAGCAGAAAGACCGCGGTAACGTAGTGGCTAAAACAGTATTCGCAGGTGAACAGATAAAAGAACTTTCGCTCATAGATGGTCCGGCAAGTCTTACTGTTTCTGACGCAAAAGTCGCGAGCTTCCCTGAAGATTTCTTCGTGCGTGATGGTCCAGGCGATCGAAGAAACAGGGATCGCCAGAATAAAAAGGGTTAACACCTGTTGCGCAATGCTCACAATAAATTAGCCACTCGTTAAAATAAGACCACGACGAAAGGCGGCGGCGCTATCGGGTCATTACTGGGTTTGCTCTTCCGCGGAGTTATTTCGCCTCGTTAGATCTGGCTCCGCTGTGCGCAGGGACCAATTCAATCTCGCGAAAAACGCCTGCCTGTAAAACTGTCTGGGCCAGTGTAGTTGACAATTTATCGGTACCAGCGATGTTGAGTCTCGTGGTGGCCTTGACGGCATCACCGGAAAAATTCCACAGACCGATAATAACCTTAGCCTTCGGAGCGTGGACGCGCAGTCGTTTGTACAAATCTCTGGCGTGGAGCAGCGCGAAGGGAGGCAGCGCGGAAATGCAGACGATGTCGGGATTGAAATCCTTAACTTGGGAAAGCATTTCCGAGGTGGTACCGATGGATATGGATTGCGCCTGGTAGCCAGCGCGTTCCAGAAGTTGGGCAAGCATCGTGCCTACGATTTCATCGGCTTCGTCGCGAGCCGGGACGCAAACGATGGTGGTCACCGGAACAGATCGATCGTGAGGTTTAACTGGAGCTACGAGCGCCTCAGAATCTTCAGGAATTTGCGACGCGACAGAAGCCACTTCTTCTTTATTTTTTTCACCCAACTCTTCGACTAATTCCCGGGTGCTTTGACAGATGAACTTTTCCGTGATGGCATCGAGATCGTCATGATGGCGATCTTGTTCCGCCAAAGCTAAAGCTGGAATTACCACGGAATCGTAAAGCTCTTCGAGAGGCTTAGTTTTCAAATATTCTTCGAGAACTTGTTTAGCTTCGGTTTGATCCGTAGCCAGGAGGCGCTGGTAGTAGTGGGCCTGCGGGGATAAGACCGGCTCGTCGCCAAGCATGATATCCAGGAAATTTAAGCTGGGAACATGTCGTCCAATTACCACCAGGCAGACGGTCAAAGGCGTGGAAAGCAGTAGACCAACCGGACCCCAGAGGAGGGTCCAGAAAATCGCCGCGAACAGAATGGCAAATGAGGATATTCCCGTGTGCGCCCCATACAACACGGGCTCGAGGAAATTGGCTACCAGAAGTTCCACGACCAGATACAAACCAATCGTGGCTGCGGGACGCATCCACGTTTCGAAAATCGCCAGCGAAAGCATGATCGGCAGGACCGCACTCAGTGGCGCTCCGATGTAAGGAAGGAAGCGCAAAATCGCGGATAGGGCGCCCCATAGCAGGGCGTTTGGAACGCCGATAAAATGCAAACCGAGTCCTATGACCACGCCATAGCCGGCATTCACGAACAATTGCAACAGCAGGTAGCGGCTGACGCGGGAACCGGCATCATCCAGCGCCTGGGTCATGGCATTAATATGACTGTGGCCGACCAGGCGAATCAGGCGATTTCTTAAATCCTCGCGGCTTCCGAGCATGAACAGCGTTAGTACGATCACGATGATGGCGCTGCCCAGCGGAGTGATTACGCTGCTCAAGGACTCAAACGGATTCGATGCCGGTTGAAATACTTGAATGGGCACGGGCTTGGAAGCTGGTGGCGTTTTTGCGCTGCTTTGGTTTTTCGACGTCGCCGGCTCTCCGGGAGAGGGGGCGGTATCGGTAATGTCTTTGCCTAGTTCTTTTACGGCGTCTGCGGCTTTGTCGAGCCGGCGGTTTTTCGGATTGCGGACGGCGTCAATTTTCTTTTTTATATTGGTCCTGTAGGCGGGCAACTGGTTGGTTACGTCGATCACCTGATCGCCAACGATCCAGCCGATTAAACCAAGTCCAATAACGGCGACCGCGACTACCAGGAAAACTGCAAGGGCGCGGGGGAAATGTATGCGTTCGAGAGCGCTGACCAGTGGAGCGAGTACAAATGTGAAGAGGACGGCCAGCGCAAGAGGAACCAGCATCTCGCGTCCAAAATACAGGCTGGCTATTACCACGACGGCCGCGACCAACGTCAGAATGTTGGAGATATCTTTAGCGGGAGAAGAGCGCGGCATTGCAAGTCACCTGATCTTCAGCGTACAAGAACTTTTTTAAATTTAGGCAGAGTTCCACGGCCGGGTCGCGCGGGATGAACGGTCAAAATAAGACGCGATACGGCTCAAGAGGTTCTCTCAGCTTCAGGGATCGCAAGGAGTTGTAATTGTTGTGGTCTGCGAGGCAAAACGGCCGGGTTAACTGGCGCAGTGGAAGATGGCTGAGCGACAGGCGCGCACGGGTCCGGAGATTCGCCGGCGCACTGGCCGAGAAACCCGGCGTCTTCGCTCATCGCCGCGAAGTTGGCCATTTCTTCGTAAAATCCCACCATTGCCCGATGCTCCCAGTGACTTTGAAAATGCCCAGCTTGAAGAGAACAGCTGACCCTTCAAGGAGGGAAGGATACACCAACTTCGGCTGACGCGGCCGAATTTGAATTCGCTAATCCTGCGCGCGTGTTGGGCGAGATCCTTCGCGGCAGTGTTTCGATGTTTGTATTAAATATACGGCGAACGCCGGTGGAATCTACGCCATTTACCGGATGGCGGTCATTAGTGATGGGGAATACGATTTGCCCGGTTGGAAGCATGACACGCGGGAACTGCATTCCGCAGCGGCATAGATTAGTGGTTCATCCCGATTAACAAGGAGACGACATGGACGACCAATACAAAGACAATAAACCTTACGGTGACCAGGGCGGAACGAATGCTGGAGTAGGATCCGCCACGGGTACCGCGGCAAGGCTAAAAGAGCAGATTTCAGACAAGGCGGCCGATGTTCGGGACCGCGTGACGGACTTGGGACGCAAGACCGCCGACAAGCTCGACGCGTCGCGCCAGCCTGCCGCAAGCACCCTGGACAGGACTGCCTCTGCGCTGCACAGCAAGTCAGACAGCGTTGCCGGCGCCGCGCATGCGACGGCCGACAAGATCAAGGCCACTGCCGACTACGTTCGGGACCACGATTTCAAGGAAATGGCCGCCGACGTTCAGGAACTGGTAAAGCGCTATCCGGGACAGTCACTCGCCGCAGCGGCGATTCTGGGGTTCCTGGTTGCACGCGTGATGCGCAGCAGTGACTGACGTATTAAACCGCTGAGGAGATCAATGATGACAGGGCAAACCGGTAGGAGTGTGCCCGAGGTTCTGCAGGACATAGTCGGAAACATTCAGGAAATTATTCGTTCCGAATTCCGGCTGGCCAAGACAGAGATTCGGGAAGAGGCGTCTAAGGCGGCTACACCCCTTAAGTTCTGGGTTATCGGCGCTGTCCTTGGACTCTACGCTTTCGGCGTCGCCCTGTTCACCATTGTGATGGGGATGTCGCTTTTCATGCCAACCTGGCTTGCCGCGCTGATCGTCAGCGTGGTGCTAGGAATCGTCGCGATAGCGCTGGTGAGCGTCGGGGCAAAACGGTTGAAGTATGTTCATAAAGTTCCGGAACGAACGATTGAAAGCTTGAAGGAGAACGTCCAATGGGCGAAAAAATAGAGCAGATTGAGCGTCACATTCAGAAACAGCGGCACGAATTGGGAGACAACATTAGCGAGTTAGAAAAGAAGGTAAAGGGCGCGTTTGATTGGCGAACTCAGTTTGAAGAGCGGCCGGCGGTTTTGATTGGTGCGGCGTTCTTCGGAGGGGCGCTGCTTGCGGCGATCCTACCTAAAACTTCGGCGATAACGTCGCGCGTCACATCGCGGCGCAGATCGTTTAGCGATCCTTGGGCACCGTATGCGAACCGCGATGTGACACAACATAGCGGGTCGAGCGAGTACGGCACATCGTCCCCCTCTTATGCCGGATTGTCCGATTCAGCCAGCAAGGCGGCACGGAAAACTTCGGAAACCTGGGAGAACTTGAAAGGCGCAGTTGCCGGGCTGGCCGTCAGTCGAATAACGGAATTCGTCGAGGAACTGGTGCCAGGCTTTACCGAACATTACAAGAAGGCTGCAAGCGGCCAGCCGGTCAATCCGTTTTCCAGCACCAGTTCAGGCTCGGAGGGGAAGAGCTGGCAGAAGGCTAACGGCGGCACGGATTACGCATCGCATTCTTAAACAGATTGTCATTCGCTACGAGGAAAGGTCGCGGGAAAGTCCCTGCGACCTTTTTTTTATAAACTCGCCCGGATACGTGCCTTCCAACGACGTCACTGCCGTGAGGGCAAAAACCGCTACTACAAAATGCACGGGGGGCTACATCGTTTACCTGATAGTCCCCGAGTCGCAAATTCCATAATGTCCCACCATCTTTTAAGACGGCTTAGCTTGGGGCCGTCAACATTAAATCTTGAATGAGAAGGAGATGGACTTGCTCTGGACAATAGCGGTGATACTCGTGATTTTGTGGTTGCTCGGGCTAGTCACCTCGTACACTATGGGCGGGTTCATTCACATCCTGCTCGTGGTGGCGATCGTCGTGATTTTGATCCGAGTGATTCAGGGACGCAGGCCGATTTAATTCTGGGTGGCTGCCCGCAACTTGAACGCTCGAGGAAGTCTCGAAGGTCAAGCGGGAGCCACCGGTTTTTTCGGTCTGATCGGGCAATCGTGTGGCCTGCTAAAGTAATGGTGGACAAAGAGCTATTTTGTTTTAGACACGTACTCCCAATTTCGACGAAATTTTAAGGAGATAAAAGTGGTGGATGACAAGTCAGGAAAAGACGAAGGGCTACTGGTAAGCGTTGCTGAAAGCATTGGCTCTACATTGGGCAGCCTGGCGGCAAAAGCCAGTGCGGCGCAGAAATCCATTGGCAGCTCTACCAAAGCGGCAATCCGTAAGGTGTCGCCTGGAAAACGAAAGACAGCAAAACGGAAACCAGCTAAGCGCGTGGCCAAGAGTGGCGCGAAGCGGGGCGCAAAGTCTGCCGGCAAGCGGGGAAGGAAGAAGCGCCCGACTACCGGAAATAAGAAGCGCTCCGGCAAGCGATAGGCTAAGGAAAATTTAACGCGCGGCGGAAGCGAGTCGCCGGGAAACGTAGTCGTTGATGTAGGTCTCAAAGACTTTGTTGAGGCCCCGGGCAATCGGACCCGGAGCGTTAGCGATTGGATGATCCGCGATTTCGCCGACGCCAATCACATTGCGATTGGTTGAAGAAATAAACACTTCATCTGCCGAATACAAGTCTTCGGGGCGCAACGATTGTTCGACGACGGACACCCCTGCCTCGGGTGCTATCTCCATCAGAATCCCTCTGGTTACACCTTCCAGGCATCCGGCGTTCAATGGCGGCGTGAACACCTTGCCGTTTTTCGCAATGAAGATGTTGGCCGAGGTGCACTCAGAAACTTCACCGCGCTCATTCAGCAGCACCACTTCATCAAAGCCTTCCTTCGTGGCTTCGGCGACGGTCCAGACGTTATTAAGCCAGGAAATGCTTTTCACTCCCGAAAGCGCCGAAGCGGCATGACGGGCGTGCGGTCGCAAGCCGAGTCTCACGCTGGTGGAGTATTCGGGTAGCGGCGCGGTGCAAATTAGCAGGTCCACCTGGGGTCGCGTTTCGTCACTTTGCCAAAAGCCGACGCTGTTATACACGAGATAGATTCGAGCGCAGCCGTCGGTGACTTTATTTGCGCGAATCACTTCGTGAAGATGCACGCGGACCTTGGCCGCGTTATAGGGCACCGGCAGGTGAGTGATGGCTGCGTCTTTATCCAGCCGCCGCCAGTGGCGTTCGTAAGCGAAGGCTTCGCCACGCGAAATACGCAACGTTGTAAAAATCCCCCAGCCGCAAATGAGGCCGGCTTGTCCGGGAGAAAGTCTGACCTTCTCGACCGGCAGCAATTTTTCGTTGTGGAAAATGTGGCGATGAATCAATTAATCCTCGTGAGAAAAGGCGCGTTGTTATTGTAACCGAAAAATTTCTTGTTTAGCCGCAGGCGGCGGGGTGAGTTACCACACGAAATGCCTTGGCAGCAGTTAGGCGTGAACAAAACGTTCGTTAAATTGGCGGTCGAGCTTCCACCGCATGAATGATAAAGAGATGCGGGCGTAGGTTATTTCACCGGCTGATTCATGCAGCTTGACGGCAACGTCAATTGCTGGCCGACATAAATGCGATTTGCGTTAACGATGGCGGGGTTGGCGCGCATCAGGCAGAGAAACTTACTCCCAAAGCCCAGCAACCTTAGTGCAAGCTTCCAGAGACTATCGCCCTTGTGCACGGTGATTTTGGATCCGGCAACTCCGGGCGGGAGGCCAGAAGCAACTTGGATCGGCGTGCCCGCGAGGATGTGCTGCGGATTGACGATTGAAGGATTGACGGCCGCCAGTTCATGCCAGCGATGGCCATCACCTAAATTTTGTTCCGCTAATTTCCACAGGGAATCCCCAGAACGCACGATGATGGTGCGTGGCGCTGCAGCATTCGGAAATACCGGAGGCCGGGGAGTGCGCGTTGCAGGGTGGTGTCCCGAATTGGGCTTTGCCACGACAAATTCAGCCGGCGTGATCGGGGCGGAAACTGGGTTGCCAGAGGTCAGGTTAAGCCCCGCAGCTTTCGGTGCTGGGGAGTTGGGAAATACCGGAGGCCGAGGCGCCCGGCGCTTCGATGAATGCATGGGGTTCGGCTTCGGCGCGACAAATTCTATGGTCGCGATCGGTGCAGCCACCGCAGGGTCGCCATTCGCTAGATTAAATTCTTCGGAATCGAGCGCTCCGGAATTCGCGAATACCGGAGGCCGTGGTGTGCTGTGCGTCACCGATTTTACCGGATTCGGTTTTGGCGCAGTAAAGTCGGGCTTCAGCGCCGCCAGGGCAGTGTCGCTGCCGTAAGGTAGATGAAATTGTGGCGACTGCGGGGCCTGCGCAAGTGCTTTTTGCGCACGGAATATTCGAGCGACGTCCCCGAGGGGAAGGGCTTCCAAAGTCAATTGCGCGTCCACGTCTGCAGGTGAGTTCTCGGGTGCGGGCGCGATTTGCTCACGTCGGCGCTTGGCTTCGAGCTGTTTACGATCTTCCGAAGTCAGGATGCTGGTGCGCGCAAGATCTTCCTCGGTGTATACGTGTTTTTTATGCTTCGATCTTTCCTTGCGGGCTTGCTCCTGGCGAGCGGCCTCCGCTACATCCTGCGCGCGGATTGGCAGCGCGGCCACGACAGCGCAAGCTGCGAATAATATAGCGGCTGCGTGAAGCCGTTGCCGGGAGCGATCCCAAGCGTCGGCTAGATTGCGTTCGGCATTGTCTCGGTCGCTGAAGTTCATAAGTGTCATTTTTATCCCCACGTTGAAAAGTTCCGTTAAGGCATATCTTACTGAACGCGGAAGGGTGTCAAAACCTCGATCTGCCGTTAGTGCTCTGTTGGATAATGCCACTTTGCTTCGCGGCCTTATGGGCCGCGCCTGCCAGGTGCGGAGCGTGCGGTATCTGCGGATGATCTTCGGGGTTGGCAATAGGCTGGTCATTGGGCCGCACGCTGCGCACATCGCGTAGTTGTCGTAACATGTGTCCGCCCAATAAGCCGAGTGGAGACTCTGATATGAAACGCGAAACGCAACCGGACGGAGAGATTTCAGGTAACAAGCGCAGCAACGTTAGGCAACCGCTGTGTCAGGATGTGCGTCCGGATGTTCCGGCGCGCCGAAAATTTCTGAAGAACAGCCTGTTCGGCGGAGTTGCGGCTGCGGCGTTCCCATCTCTGCGATCTTCGGCGGGCGTACATGTGACGGTGCCTGCGAGGAGTTCACCGACGTCGTTCGAGCTTGAAGAAATGACTGTGGGGCAATTGCAAGAGGGCATGAACTCCGGGCATTTCTCGTCGCATTACATAACGGAGAAATATTTAGCTCGCATTGAAGCAGTCGATAAACACGGCTCTGCGCTCAACGCCGTTATAGAAATAAATCCCGAGGCACTGGCCATCGCCAAGTCTTTGGATAAGGAGCGCAAACAAAAGCGCCTTCGCGGTCCGCTGCATGGCATCCCGGTGCTGATTAAAGACAACATCGACACTGCCGATCGCATGATGACCACGGCCGGGTCGCTGGCATTGGTGGGATCCAAGCCGCTGAAGGATGCCATGGTGGCGCAGAAACTGCGAGAAGCCGGCGCGGTGATTCTGGGAAAAACAAATCTCAGTGAATGGGCGAATATTCGTTCGAATCAGTCGACCAGTGGCTGGAGCGGCCGGGGCGGTCTTACAAAAAATCCGTACGCTCTAGATCGCAATCCTTGCGGATCAAGTTCAGGATCGGGCGCGGGTGTCTCCGCAAACTTGTGCGCGGTGGCAATCGGAACGGAGACGGACGGCTCCATCGTATGCCCGGCCTCCGCGAATGGCGTGGTGGGCCTGAAGCCGACCGTTGGACTGGTGAGCAGGAGCGGAATCATTCCTATCTCACACAGCCAGGACACGGCGGGACCGATTTGCCGTACGGTCCGCGATGCTGCTGTGCTGCTAGGCGCGCTGACCGGCGTCGACGAAGAAGACAGCGCGACCACCGAGAGTCGCGGCAAGTCGTACGCCGACTACACGCAATTCCTGGTTGCCGACGGGCTTCGCGGCGCGCGCATCGGTGTAGTCCGCGGAACGTTTGGATTCAATGCTGCGGTGGACGAAGTGATGGAGGTGGCGCTACAGCAATTGAAAGCGCAGGGCGCGGTACTAGTGGATCCCGCGGAAATTGAAACGCGAGGCAAGTTTGACGACACCGAGTCTCTGGTTTTTATGTATGAATTGAAAGCGGATTTAAACGCTTACCTTGCCCGTCTCGGTCCGCGCGCGCCAGTACACACACTCGCGGAAATTATTGAATTCAACGAAAAGCACCGTGAGCAGGAAATGCAGTACTTCGGGCAGGAGCTTTTTATCAAGGCGGAGAGCAAAGGGCCGCTCACTAGCCAGGAATATCTGGACGCGCTAAAGAAGAATCATCAACTGGCGCGTACGGAAGGCATCGATGCGGTGATGGATAAGAACAAGCTGGACGCGCTGGTCGCTCCGACTGGTGGTCCTGCGTGGTTGACGGATTTGATCGCAGGGGATCACTTTGGCGGCGGCAGTTCCAGCACTGCGGCAGTCGCCGGGTATCCGAATATCAATGTTCCAGCTGGGTATGTGTTCGGTCTGCCTGTGGGTATTTCCTTTTTTGGGCGCGCATGGAGCGAGCCAGTGTTAATCCGCCTGGCATATGGGTACGAGCAAGCCAGCAAAGTCCGGAAGGCACCGCAATTTTTGGCCACGGTTGGACCTAAGTCTTAAACGATCCAGGCATCTCGGCGTGGGGAATCTTTGCGTCGAACTTCCGGCGCGAGTTTGACACACTCGGGTCAACTCAAGCTCGATTCGCCGCAGCGCGACGTTCGGGACGGAAAATACAATCCTTTGACATTACTTTAGCCATACTCTAACATTTACGTTTGTCTCTACAGGGAAAGGTGTGACTGTTGCAATGAGGACGTACGTAGCCAAGGGTGAAGAAGCGGAAGCGCTGAAAGTAGGCGCGAACTGGTTTGTAGTGGATGCCACGGACATGGTTCTGGGGCGCCTGGCCACCAGGGTGGCGCGCATGCTGATAGGCAAGGATAACCCGAGTTTTACTCCTTATCTGGATTCCGGCGACCACGTGGTGGTGATCAATGCGGACAAAATCCGCTTGACCGGCAACAAGATCGAACAAAAAATTTATTACTCGCACAGCGGTTATCCGGGAGGACTGAAAGAAGTCCCGGCGAAGCGTTTGCGCGTGGCCAAAGCGGACTGGATGGTTCGCGAAGCGGTGCTAGGCATGCTGCCAAAAAATAAGCTGCGTGCGCGTAGGGCTAAGAAGTTGCGCGTGTACCGGGATGCTGCCGGTTTGGCGCGGCACGCGGGTCAGAAGCCGCAAGCAGTAGCCAGTTAAGACGCGCACCGGTTCGGAAGTATCGGGCGGCTGCAAGGTTCGGGGATTGTTGTTCTGGTAGGTGTGACAGCCTGCGGTATTCCAGTCTCCAAAGTTTTTGCCAACAGGAAAATTTTCGGCATCTTTCTTTGGACGCCGAAAAAATTTATGGCACCGTAGCGTGACCAAGCAGCATGTGAAGTTATCTGCGGCGTCTTAAAAGATTTGTTGACAGCAGTAAGCGTCAAGGCTTGCTTCGTTGTTTGATCTAGGAGGAACGTTGAGTTCTATGAGTTCGCCCCTCGGGGCTAAGCAGGTTTGGATTCTGGGTACCGGACGGCGCAAGGAGTCTGTGGCGCGTGTGTTTCTACGGGCAGGCTCGGGCAAAATCACGATCAACGGCCGGACCGTTGAACAGTATTTTCCGAATTTCGCGTGGAAACATGACGCGGTCGAGCCGCTAAAGTTCACCAGCCTACATGACCAGGTGGACGTAGTCGTCACTGCGAAGGGCGGCGGAGTTGGCGGTCAAGCCGGAGCTGTGCGCATGGGCCTGGCGCGTGCAATTTCCGTGTTCAATCCGGAGTTGCGCCCGGCGCTGCGCAAGAACGGATTCCTGACGCGCGATTCGCGTATGAAGGAACGCAAGAAGTACGGGCAAAAGGGCGCGCGTAAGCGGTTCCAGTTCACGAAGCGGTAAAACGCCGTACCAGTTTTTGCTGCGTGTTATTTCTTAGCGCAGCTTCGAGCTCCGGCAGAATCGCACAAACGATCCTGCCGAGATCACGGCCGGCAAGGAGCCGGCAAAAAGGCTGTTCTTTCGCAAAAGTTTCCGCGAGCACCCGGTGGACAAAAATTCGCCAGGAGCCAGGAAACGTTTTCGCGAGCGCAAGCAGCAATCCTAAGAGGAGGAAATTTGGCAGTAGAAATAACCATGAAAGAGTTACTGGAGGCCGGAGTTCATTTCGGTCACCAGACGCGACGTTGGAACCCGAAAATGAAGGAATATATTTTCGGCGAACGCAACGGCATTCACATTATCGATCTCCAAAAAACGCTGAAAATGTTCCGAGAAGCCAGCCGCTTCGTCGGCGAACTTTCCGCGCAAGGCAGAACCGTTTTATTTGTGGGCACCAAGCGCCAAGCCCAGGAAGCGGTGGCCGAAGAAGCGAAACGCTGCGGTGCATTCTTCGTGAACCACCGCTGGCTCGGCGGAACGCTGACCAATTGGGCGACGCTGCAAAAGTCCATCAAACGGCTGAAACTTCTGAAAGCTATGAGCGAAGATGGCCGCATGCTAGAGCTGTCCAAGAAAGAAAAAGCGCGCCTGGAGCGCGAGATGAAGCACCTGTTCCAGAATCTCGAGGGCATCGAGAACATGGCGCAACTGCCGGACGCCATGTTCGTGATCGATTCCAACGCTGAAGAAATTGCCGTAAAGGAAGCGCGCCGCATGGGCGTTCCGGTCGTCTCCGTGGTGGACACCAACTGCGATCCGGATGTGGTTGACTGGATCATTCCCGGAAATGACGACGCGTTGCGCGCCATTCGTCTGTTTACATCGAAGATTTCCGAGTCCGTGCTCGAAGGCCACAACGCTTACCAGCAATCGCAGGTGGCGGAACAGAAGGCCGCGGCGGATCAGGCGCTTGTCGATGGCGTCGAATATGTGGATACCAGCGCGTACGAACAATACGAGAAGCAGGAAGGCGACTTTGTGGAAGGCGTCGTGGATACGCCGGTAGATATTCCCGTCGAGCCTGCCGAAACTGCCGAAGCGACCGTCCCCCCGGACGAACCCCAGCGCTAAAGCTGCAATGCCTGACAATACTTGAAGATTGCCGCGCTGCTGGTGCGGACCGGCGAGCGGAAATTCTTCGGCGGCATTTAAATACTCCAAATTATTTTGTGAGAAGAGACGACGAATGAGCACACAGCCAGAACCGATTCAGACTCAGATCCCCGCCCAGCTCGTGAAACAGCTGCGAGAGCGCACCAATGCGGGATTTGCGGATTGCCGTGCCGCGCTTGTGGAAGCTGCCGGCGACATTGAGAAAGCCATCAGTATCCTGCGGAAAAAAGGGCAAGCTGCAGCCGCCAAGAAAGCGCAACGTGAAGCAAGCGAAGGCCTTGTCGGCAGTTACATCCACGCCGGAGGAAAGATTGGCGTGTTGGTGGAAATCAACTGCGAATCAGACTTTGTCGCGCGCACGGATGAATTTCAGTTGCTGTGTCACGACATCGCGATGCATATTGCCGCTCTCGACCCGCGTTACGTGCGGCGCGAGGAAGTGACTCCGGAGATGCTCGAAAAGGAGCGCGAGATTTATAGCGCTCAGGCGCGGGCGACCGGGAAGCCGGACGCGGTGATCGAGAAGATTGTTACTGGCAAGATGGAAAAATTCTACGAGGACAACTGTTTGTACGAACAGCACTACATCAAGGACGAGAGCGTGACCATCGGCGAAATGATCAATCAAGCCATCGCCAAGCTCGGCGAAAACATGGCCATTCGTCGCTTCGTGCGATTCAAGGTCGGCGAGGTCAGCGGCGCAGCGACTGCGGGAACGGAAACTGCACCGTTGCCAGTGGCCGTTTAGCACAAACCAAATCCCGAAATGAAACCGTTTTGAAAAGGAAAGCGTTCCGGTAGACCCCGGGGCGCTTTTTTTGATTCGCGGTCGTGTGCGGGCGTGCTGATTGTTTGTTACAATTTCGAGGATTTGCCGCGAGCCATCGGAGCTACATGCCTGCAAAAATCGTGAAACCGAAATCAACCGTGCAGTTACCCGCGAAGCCCAAACGAGCGGTGGCTCCGCAAGCAAATGCCAACGATCACAGTAATTCCAATCGGCTCATCTACAAACGCATTATGCTGAAGCTATCTGGCGAATCCCTCCAGGGTTCGCAGGGATTCGGTATTCACGGCGAAACGATACAGGCCATTGCGCGGGAATTGAAGGAGGTGCACGCGCTAGGCGTGGAAGTTGCCATAATGGTCGGCGGCGGAAATATTTTTCGCGGCGCTCGCCAAAAAGGATTTGAAATCGATCGTGCCACAGGGGATTTTATGGGCATGCTGGCCACGGTCATCAATGCGCTGGCGCTGCAGGATGCACTGGAAAAAGAAGGCGTGCACACGCGGGTGCAAAGCGCCATCGAGATGCACCAGGTCTCAGAACCTTTCATACGACGCCGCGCCATCCGCCACCTCGAAAAAGGGCGCACCGTTATTTTCGCGGCAGGCATTGGCAATCCTTATTTTTCCACGGACACCGCAGCGGCGTTGCGAGCGATGGAGATTAAGGCCGACGTGATCCTAAAAGCTACCCGCGTTGACGGAATTTATGACGCCGACCCGGAACAAGTTGCCGGCGCGAAGTTGTACTCCGAAGTGACCTACCGCGAAGTTCTGCACAAAAATCTTAAAGTGATGGACGCCACGGCAATTTCTTTGTGCATGGACAACGGCATGCCTATTGTAGTCTTCAACATGAATCGCCACGGGAACATTAAGCGCGTGCTGCTCGGTGAACGCGTTGGCTCCACGGTAATACCCGCATAGGTTTCTGGCAACGCGTTGCATATTTCTATATACCGCGTTGATCGAGCAAGATGTTCGGCCTGGCAATATGATTCACCTTTAAATTAAATCGAGGGTGCTCATGACGACGATTACAAACACGAAAGAGGCCATGGTCGCCGCAAAGACGCGCATGGAGAAAGCAGTCGATGATTTTCGCAAGGACCTTGGCACATTGCGAACTGGCCGCGCCAATGCCTCACTGCTCGACAGCATCCGTGTGGATTATCACGGGTCGCCAATGCCGGTAAATCAACTTGGCGCGTTGACGATTCCCGAACCCAGCATGATCGTGATTTCCCCATGGGATCCCAGCGCAGTTGCGCTTATTGATAAAGCTATTCGCACCTCCGAGCTAGGGTTGAATCCCACGAATGACGGCAAAGTAGTGCGCGTGCCGATTCCAAGTCTTACTGAAGAGCGACGCAAGGATCTGGTGAAGCAATTACACAAAGTGCTGGAAAATCATCGCACCGCGTTACGCAATGTGCGTCGCGATCTTAAGGAAGCTATTGAAAAGCTCGAAAAAGACAAGAAGATCAGCGAGGACGAAAAGAAGCGCGGCCTGGATGAGCTGGAAAAAGTTTCTCATGCGGAAACAAAAAAGATGGAAGATTTGTCGGACGCCAAAGAGAAAGAGATTCTGCAGGTAAAGTAATTATTCGCGCTGATTAAGGCTTTGCAGGCGAAGCGGTCTTTTTGCCGTCCGCGCGGTCTTTCTCTTCTGTCGTCGCGGGTTTCTCCAACGTGAAATCCTGTGCTTCGTCGTTTTGCACCGCGTGCAGGAACGCTTTGTAATCCGCAATGCGCGAAGCGGGCACCTCCCTCAACAAAAATCGAATATGGCGCGAAGAGGTGATCGTCGGTTGCGCATTTGCTTGACCGCTTGTCGACGTAGACGTGGTGGCAGGAGCAGCCGCATAACGTGAGGAAAATGTTGCGTAATCGCGCTCCACGGACGTTCCCGTAGGTGCGTGCGCAATCGTGCCCGGCGGCAACTCGAGAGTTGCGTGCGTTTTTACGTCGAGCGGCGTGCCTAATTCGATCGCCGAGACTGCTGCCCCTTTCTCCGTTTTAGTTGGTAGATCGGGGATGCCCACCTGAGGAAGCAGCGCGGGGATGCGCACCGGCTTTTTCGACCAATCCACAAACTTCGACACGGTGATCTCATAATTCACCGTGAACGGTTCGCGCGTCGCCGATGGATCCGATGCGCTGACGATGGATACCTTGCCGCGAAAACCGTCCGAGATGGAAAGAAGCTGCGCCAAATCCTTCCATTTATCTTTGGGCGTTTGATGAAAAGCGACGCGCAGCAGTAATTCGTTATCGCCGCGCAGGGTGTAGTGAACTTTTGCGCTTAGTTTTCCGTCAGCGGAGAGGATCGCATTGACGTTAACCTCCTGCGTTGCCGCAAATGGCAGATCCACAGGAACTGTCAGCCACCGCGACAAGGTGGCGTTTTGTTTTTCGTCCGTCAGCAGAAGCAACGCCGGTTTTCCGCGCAGGTTAGACACGACCATGCGAAATGGCGCGACTTCGACGCTCGGGTCCAGCCAGAATCCCGGTCCATCTTTTCCCGTCCACACCAGTGCGTGCGTGAACATGGAAGGGCGGGGGAGCAGCGTTTCGGCCGCGTCCGGAGCGCCGGCCATGGCAATTATGGCAGGCATTTTTGCCGCGCGGATCAACGCCGCGAACAAAACCATTTTGTCTTCAGGCGTGGCGTAACCGGAGGAGAGAATTTCTGCAGGAATGCGTAGGCGGAAGCCGGTCGATCCTACCGGCAGGTCCAGCGTAGCAGTTTTCAGTGATACGAAATCGTAGATAGCTTCGATCTTTTCTTCAGCCGTTTTCGCCGTTGCGGTCAAGTCAGAGGATTTCGCTACCACTTCCGGAGCAATTTCACTCGTGGCTGCAAAAAATTCCGCCAGCCGCGCGGACAGTTGGTTCCAGGAAGTAAAGGTGGTTAGCGCCACGTCAGGCTCGACCGATAGAACTTGCTTCGATGGATTCTCAGTTCCAGATGGCGGGGTGTCCCGTCGCTCCCAGCGATAAGTCGTGCGCATTTCCGTACCGGATCCAGATTTGCCCTGATATGCGGCAGGCGTGGACGGGTTGATTCGCACTTGCACATCACGAGAAGCCGGCAGATCGAGTTCGAAAATTTCCTGCGTGACGATGGCGTCTTTGGCGAAGGTGTGGAATAAATAAAAATCAGGAGCGAGCGGGGCGTGCGCCGTGATGGTAATTACGCGATATTCCAGTTTGTCTGTCGGCTGCAACCCCAGAATGCGGACGGTTTTGCGGCGCACGTCCTGATACGCCGGGGCGTCTGTTACGGCAGGATTCGGTTGATCGGACACAGCACTGGGCAAAATGTCCACGGTGCCGCCTCCTGCGTGCGTGATCCGTGCGAGAGGAACTTCCACCGATTCGAAAGCGCGATCGTACTCAAAATTGAGCCGGCCGAATTGCCGGACGCCCAACTCGGTGTTGATGATCACGCGGGCGTGCACTTCCTTGCGGCTTGAACCGTCGGCTTCAAATCGAATGTGCGTTTCGAGAAACTCTATCTGCGCCGGTGTCTGCGGCGTTGAAACCGTGTTTTCCGCACTCTGATTCGTTGGCGATTTGCTGGCCACTGGCGGAGCCTGTTGCGCCGACTGGCAGGGCAAAGCGATTGCCAGCGAAGAAAAATTCAGCACCGTCAGAGCTGCGAACGCACGCAGTGGTCGGACAAAAACGAAGGATCGATTTATAAACACATCTGCAGTGTAGGTGTGGAAGGTCTGAGAGGTAAAGATGAAGATTTGAAAGCCTGCATTTTTCTTTTAGTTTTGTACCTTCGAAATCCGTAAACTTCAGCAACGTCTCAGTGCGGTGAGCAGCGTGTTAAAGTCGATGACTGAAGACTAGTTCAAGGGGACAAATTTAATGATCCGCATTTTCGTCATCGTAATGGCTTTAGCCGCAACCAGCACGCTCTCGGCTGGCAGTCCCGCGGCTAAGGGCACAGACGAAGCAGCCACCAAAGCCGCTCTCGTGAGAATTGCCGGTGAAGGACTGATGGACTCGCAGGCATATGGATATCTGACGGAGCTGAGTGACGAAATTGGTTCACGCGTGACCGGCAGTCCAGCGTCGGAGAAAGCCATTGAATGGAGTCTCGGCAAAATGCGCTCCATCGGAATGGAAAATGTTCATGCGGAAAAGTGGCAGATGTGGCGCGGGTGGACACGGGGCACGGCGGAAGCCCAACTGATAATGCCGATTCAGCGCAGGCTCAATGTGGACGCCATGGGATGGACTGGTTCCAGTCCCGCAGGAGGGGCAGAAGGCGAGATCGTCACCGCAAACATTTTAAATCTCGATGAGGAAATGAAAAATCCAGCGAAATTTTCCGGGAAAATCGTGCTGATAACCACGAAAGGCGAACCCAATAAAGATGGGATGATGATTTTCGCGCAGTTCGGCGATTTCGTGAAGCAGGTTGGCGCAAACGGTGCCATCGCAATTTTCRGCGGCCAGGGCGGGAGCAAAAGTGAGGGGATGAACCTTACACATACGGGCATCCTTGGATTCCAAGCCGAGTTTGCCATTCCCGTACTTTCGCTGACCGCCGAAGACCAAGGTCAATTAGAGCGTTACTTGGCCAGCGGAAAACAAGTGCGTGCACGGTTGAACGTACAGAACACGTTCAGCACCGGGCCTGTGGAAAGCGCCAACGCGGTTGGAGAAATTCGCGGACGCGAGCGTGCGGAGGAGATTCTTGTGGTGGGTGCGCACCTCGACTCGTGGGATTTATCGGAAGGTGCGACCGACAATGGTACGGGTTCGGTCAGCGTGCTGGCCGCCGCGGACGCAATCGTTCGCTCAGGTCAACGGCCGCGCTGCACAATTCGATTCATTTTGTTTACCGGTGAAGAGCAAGGCCTGCTGGGCTCTTTCGCATATGTGAAGCAACACCAGGCGGAAATGGCCAATCACCTGGGCGACCTGGTTCTAGATGAAGGACAAGGCGCGGTGAATGAATTTCAGATGGGCGGTCGCGACGATCTGGTCGCTGACTTCAGACCTTTCGCGGAATCGCTAGGGAACATTCGACCGATCAAAGTAAGTGACAAAGCGGAGTTTGATACGGACACAGGTCCGTTCATCATTGCGGGCTTGCCGGGAATAAATATGAATCAGGATTCGCCGGAATATAAATTCACGCACCATTCCGCCGCGGACGCGCTTGAAGCTGTTAAGCCCGATGTGCTGGCGCAAAATGCCACGTTGATGGCGATGACCGCGTATTGGATCGCGGATCGCCCGAAGCGCTTTGCCAAGCCATGGCCGGCGAGAAAAACCGCGACGATGCTACGGGGGCAGCACCAGTACGAGTTCTTGAAAGCCTTCGGCTTGTGGCCATTTGGCGACCTTGGTACGACAGAAAAAGATAGGAGCAATGAGCGCCCTTGAGCACTATTTTCTGGCTTGATTGCCGCTATATTGATAAATAATAAGGTAGTTATCAATTCCCATAGAGGGCCTTAGGTCTACGACGGGTGGTCCCTTGAGGCCGGGATCAAACGCCCAGGGCTTGAGAGTCTAAACTGTACTCTTCGAATGAGGGGGGGGAGGGTTCTAGGGCTTCACCCCGTTTGGGTAGGGCAACCTCAGGGCCAAAACTGCAGTTGATCCCAAGTTTTCCACCGCCTGTTTCGAAGAATATTTGACAGCATCCGCTTTACACCTTATACTTCGTTGGTTTGTCGGGAGATGTTTGGCCCGACGGGGGCGACCGCGAAGTTGGCGGTCTTAGTTGGAAGGGAAATATCTTCGGTCCCGGAACATTGCAGTACGGAATGGGACAGAAGAGCGGCCGGAATGGGACGCCTGTCCCGCAAAGCCGAGTAAGCCTCTCCGAATCGAAGCCAGGAGCGAATTTCCGCCTCTTGGAGTGCGCACGGAGTTTCTTGCTGGTATCTCCGGATTCGCAGTAGACCTTTCAGCATCGGTGTGCGCTCTCGCGCATTTTTTTGCGCGCGCTGCGAGAGCTTCGGAAAATTGTGCGCGCCATTGAGGAAATAACTGTGCCTACGTTTTCACAACTAGTACGTATGGGCCGCGAGCAGGTCCAGGTAAAAACGAAATCTCCCGCGTTAATGGGCTGTCCAGAAAAGCGCGGCGTGTGCATCCGCGTGTATACACAAACGCCGAAGAAACCGAATTCCGCGCTACGCAAGGTCGCGCGCGTGCGTCTCACGAATTCGATTGAAGTAACTACATACATTCCAGGCGTCGGCCACAACTTGCAGGAGCACTCTATCGTGCTGGTGCGCGGCGGCCGCGTGAAAGATCTTCCAGGAGTGCGTTATCACATCGTGCGCGGAACGCTGGACGCAGCTGGTGTAGAGAATCGCAAGCAGGGCCGCTCGAAGTACGGTGCCAAGAGACCGAAGGCCGGTCAAACCAAGTAAGCAAAGTCTGAATATTCTTTCGGGAAATTTTGAAGGAGCTATAAAGAGCAATGCCACGTAAAGGAATAATTGTTCGGCGGCCGCAAGCAACCGACCCGGTTTATGACAGCCCGCTGGTGGACAAGTTCATCTGCTCCATGATGTGGGAAGGCAAGAAGTCCACGGCGCAGCGCGCGTTTTACGGCGCAATGGATCAGGTCGCGAAGAAGACGAACGACGACGCGCTGAAAATTTTCAATAAAGCGGTGGAGAACGTGAAGCCGCTGCTGGAAGTCAAGACTCGCCGCGTTGGCGGCGCGAACTATCAGGTTCCCGTGGAAGTAAATCCTTTCCGCCGGCAATCGCTGGCCATTCGCTGGCTGTTGCAGTATTCGCGCGAGCGCGCCGGCAAAACCATGGTGGACAAGTTGGCGGATGAGTTGATTGATGCTTCGAATTCTCGCGGCGGCGCCATGAAGAAAAAAGAAGATGTGCATCGCATGGCCGAAGCCAACAAAGCATTTGCGCACTATCGCTGGTAAGAATCGCAGGTTGAATCGTGCCGGTAACTGAAAATACGAAGCAAGAATCTACGAAGCAAAGGCCTGAGCAAGGACACATGACGCGTCTATTTAAACTCGAAGACACGCGGAACATCGGGATTATGGCGCACATCGATGCGGGCAAAACCACATCGACGGAGCGCATTCTTTTTTATACCGGTGTGACCTACAAGATCGGTTCCGTGGACGAAGGCACCGCCACGATGGACTGGATGGAGCAGGAGCGCGAGCGCGGCATTACGATCACCAGCGCGGCGACAACTGCTTCCTGGATCCGCAACGAAAAGAAATATCGAGTCAATATCATTGATACGCCCGGTCACGTGGACTTCACCGTGGAAGTGGAGCGTTCACTGCGCGTACTTGACGGCGCAGTGTGCGTCTTTGATTCCGTCGCCGGCGTGCAGCCACAATCGGAAACCGTATGGCGCCAGGCCGACAAGTACCGGGTGCCGCGTATTTGCTTTGTGAACAAGATGGATCGTATGGGCGCGGATTTCGATCATGTGGTGCGCACCATTCGCGCACGCCTGGGCGCGCATCCGGTGCCGCTGCAATTTCCGCTGGGCCGCGAAGATAATTTCATCGGCATCATCGATTTCCTGGAACAAAAAGTAATCGTGTGGCTGGAAGAGACACTGGGGGCGAAGTTTGAAGAATTCCCGGTGGAAAAATTGTGGGATAAGGCTTTCGTCGATTCGCGACCGGATGTGGCTGCCGCTCTGAAGGGCTCGGCGATCGACAAGGCGTTTTACGAAGAACATCGCAACAAAGTGATTGAATACGTTGCGGAGCACGACGACGAAGTTATCGACAAATATTTGAACGAAGGCACGCTTTCCATCGAGGAAATGCGCAAGTCCATTCGCAAGTCCACGCTGGCGTTGAAAATCGTGCCGGTGCTGGCGGGCTCGGCGTTCAAAAATAAAGGCATTCAACCGCTGCTCGACGCGGTAATTGATTTTCTGCCTTCGCCAGTGGATGTGCCGCCGCTGGAAGGTACCAATCCGCTGAACGATGAAGTGGAATTGCGCCGCGCGTCGGATGACGCGCCGTTTTCAGCGCTGGCTTTCAAAATTATGTCCGACCCCTTCGTGGGTCACGTGACGTACATCCGTGTGTATTCGGGCGTGCTCAAGTCCGGCAGTTACGTGTACAACTCCGGTAAGGCGACGCGCGAACGCATCAGCCGCTTGCTGCAGATGCATGCCAACAAGCGCGAAGAAATTGACACCGTGTACGCGGGAGATATTTGCGCCTGCGTCGGGCTTAAGAGCGTCAACACCGGCGACACGCTTTGTGACGAGAACAAGCCGGTAGTTCTCGAGTCCATCGACTTTCCTGCCCCGGTTATTTCCGTGGCGATTGAACCGAAAACCAAGGCTGACCAGGACAAGCTGGGTGTGGCCATGCAAAGGCTCGCGCAGGAAGATCCGACGTTCCGCGTTTCCACCGAGCCGGATACTGGACAAACGTTGATCTCCGGTATGGGCGAGTTGCATCTCGAAATTATTGTGGACCGCATGCTGCGCGAATATAACGTGCAGGCCAACGTGGGCCGCCCGCAGGTCGCGTATCGCGAAACCGTGCGCAAGAAGGCTACCGCGGAAGGTAAATACATCAAACAGACCGGCGGCCGCGGGCAGTACGGCCACTGTAAAATCGAGTTGCATCCGATACCCAGCTCCAGCCGCGAAAACATGAAGGAAATGTCCACCGATGAGCTGGATGCGCTGGCCAAGGAAGTTGTTGGCGGTCCGGCGGGTAAGTGGAAGTTCGACAAAGAACATCGCTTCTTGTTCATCGATAAAATTATTGGCGGATCGATTCCGCGCGAGTTCATCGCACCGATCGAAGCGGGCATCCGCGAAGCGCTGGACAACGGAATTCTGGCCGGATTCACTATGGTTGATGTTGCGGCCGTTTTAATCGACGGCAGCTACCACGATGTGGATAGCTCGGAAATGGCTTTTAAAATTGCGGGTTCCATGGCATTTAAAGAAGCCTGCCACAAAGCTTCGCCGGTGCTACTCGAACCGATCATGAAGGTTGAAGTAGTGGTGCCGGAAGAATATATGGCGGCGGTCTATGGTGACTTAAATGCGCGCCGCTCTGCGATTCAAGGTTCGGAAAATCGTTCCGGAAGCAACGTGATTCGCGCGGAAGTGCCGCTCGCGCAAATGTTTGGTTACGCCACAGATTTGCGCAGCCGCACGCAGGGCCGCGCGAATTTCACTATGCATTTTTCGCATTATGCCGAGGCGCCGAATTCGATTGCACAGGAAATCATCGACAAGAACAAAGGCAAAAGCACGCGATAGGCAAGATTTTAGCGATTGAAGAGTTTTGTAGTGGAATCAAAGACTTTGATTTGAGGAGCTGAGGAAGCAATGGCGAAGGAGAAATTCGAACGCAATAAGCCGCACGTGAACATCGGAACCATTGGTCACATCGATCATGGCAAAACGACATTGACGGCGGCGATCACCAAGGTGCTGTCGAAGCACAACCCGAAGGTGCAGTTTCGCGCGTTTGATTCGATCGATAACGCTCCGGAAGAGCGCGAGCGCGGCATCACCATTGCGGTTTCGCACGTAGAGTACGAAACGCAGAACCGCCACTACGCGCACATGGATTGCCCGGGTCATGCGGACTACATCAAGAACATGATCACCGGCGCAGCACAGATGGATGGCGCGATTCTGGTGGTGGCAGCGACGGACGGCCCGATGCCGCAAACCCGGGAGCACATTCTTTTGGCGCGGCAGGTAGGCGTGCCGGCGATTGTGGTTTTCCTGAACAAATGCGACATGGTGGAAGACGCGGAATTGCTGGAACTGGTGGAGTTGGAAGTACGCGAACTGTTGAAGAGCTATCAGTTTCCTGGCGATAGCATTGCGATCGTGCGCGGCTCGGCGTTGCAAGCATTGAATGGCGATGCCAAGTACGAAAAGGCCATCGATGAGTTGATGGATGCGGTGGACAAGAATGTGCCGCAACCGGTGCGCGAGATCGATAAGCCGTTTGCCATGCCGATTGAAGATATTTTCTCCATTTCCGGACGCGGCACGGTGGTGACCGGAAGAGTGGAACGCGGCAAGGTAAAAGTTGGCGAAGAAATCGAGATAGTAGGTTTCCGGCCGACACAGAAAAAGGTGGTTACCGGCGTAGAAATGTTCCGCAAATTGCTGGACGAAGGTCTAGCGGGCGATAACGTCGGACTGCTCTTGCGCGGCACGGAAAAAGAAGATGTGGAGCGCGGGCAGGTGGT
>JRHI01000041.1_pt1 | contig 115226 bp, 113 predicted proteins | sample 215371 | NCBI WGS metagenome assembly JRHI01 (sample SAMN02929681, study PRJNA255918) | sediment metagenome | biome: cave system; feature: Ice Cave; material: Sediment; isolation source: sediment from deep within a dark volcanic ice cave with no known source of... ...
GCGGTGGACCGTCGAAGAGAAAATCGGCCTGGTCGAGCAGTCGAACCGGCCGGGCATGTCGGTTTCATACGTGGCCCGAACCAACGGGATAGCACCGAGCCAGCTCTTCCACTGGAGGCGTCGTATGGCCGAAGGGAGCCGCCAAGCCATTCGCGCTGACGACGAGGTGGTCAGTGCGGCCGAGGCGCGTGAACTCAAGCGCCGCGTCCGCGAACTCGAGCGAACTTTGGGCAAGAAGACGCTGGAAGTTGAGATTTTGCGCGAGGCGCTGGCGCTAGCACAGGTAAAAAAACCGCTGTGGCAGTTGCCCTCGCCGCCACAGGAYGATTCCCGGTGAAGGCGATCGCCCAAACCCTGAGAGTCGCTCGTTCGAACCTGATCGAGCGGATCGCTGGCCACACCACTCCGCGCGATCGCTACCAGAAAGCGGCCGATGCCGAGCTGTTGCCGCTGATTCGCGCGATCGTCGACGCGCGACCAACGTACGGATATCGCCGCGTCGGCGCCGTGCTCAATCGGCGGCTGGCCTTGTTGGGAAAGGCCGCAGCCAACCATAAACGGGTCTTTCGCATCATGCAGCTCAATGGGTTGCTGCTGCAGCCATACACCGGGCGCCGTGACCATCGCGTGCATGATGGCAGTGTTCAGACCGTTCGGTCGAACCTGCGTTGGTGTTCTGACGGCTTTGAGATCCATTGCTGGAACGGGGCAGTCGTCCGGGTGGCCTTCTCGCTGGACACCTGCGACCGCGAAGCGATGGCGTGGGCTGCATCCACGGCTGGGGTCAGCGGCGAAATGATCCGCGACATCATGTTGCTCTCCGTCGAACGTCGTTTTGGTACGTACCGAACGCCGCACCCAATCGAATGGCTGGCCGACAAYGGCAGCGGCTACACCGCCGACGACACGGTCAACTTTGCGATCGCTCTCGGCCTGGCACCCTGCTTCACCCCGGTTCGCAGCCCGGAGTCCAACGGTATGGCCGAAGCCTTCGTGAAGACCTTCAAACGGGATTATGTTCGCTGCAATCCCTGTCCAGATGCGGCCAGCGTTCTTCGTCAGCTGCCGGTCTGGTTCGAGGACTACAACAATACCCACCCACACCGTGCGCTCAAAATGCGCGCACCTCGCGAGTTTATCCAAGCCAATTCATCACCCGCCACGTGTCCGGTTTCATAGGGGCAACTCCACTGGAGAAGTGAAGAACGATGCTCGCAGTCATTGCTCATGCGCCGCTCTGGACGTGGCTGATCGGTATCCCGGCCGGGTACCTTCTGCGGCTCATCTTCCACTGGGCTAAATCGGGAAGCAAAAGCCAATAGCCGTCGAGTGATGCGGCCGCCATTCGCGGCCTTCACATCATTGAGTCAACGCCGCAAACGATCTCGTAGCAAGCCGTCGCACTCGGCCGGCTAAGCCCTCGCCCGGATGCCAAGGTTGGCGGTCGACGCTAGTCCTTGGGCTGCCTGCGCGCAATAGGGTATAATGGTGAAATGATATCTTGTAAAGTGACCCGATCATAGCTGCCCGGGCATCGTATGTCCGGCCCCGTTCGGTAGCCGAACCCTCGAAGGAGGCGCCGCTCGAACTCTTTGGTACGATCAAACAGGTTTTCCCGAGCACGACCTTCTCCGTTGAACTTGAAAACGGCCATACGATCTTGGCCCATATCGCGGGCCGCCTCCGCCGCCATCGCATCAAGATTCTTCCCGGCGACCGCGTCGATCTTGAGATGTCGCCGTACGATTTAACGAAGGGTCGAATCGTCTATCGCTACCGGGCCGGAGAAGCTAGACGCTCGTAGGCCGCGGTCGCGTTCGGTTCCCCGATCAGGGTGTGACGGGAGTCCGCCCCTAGCCGCCCGGTTTGCACGCTGCGGGGGGTCGGCGTCAGCTCCGGGCATCTCGTCATAGCGGACCGTTAGTCATGAGGTCGCCGCCGATGGCGGCGATGCGCGGTCCGCGAGACCGCAAACTTTGCGGGCGCTTGGGCCTCCAGTGGAGTGTGAAGGCTGGTTCGCGGCTCCACTACGCCTGGATCGTTGCTGCCATCGGGTTTGTGATCATGCTCGTTGGGGCGGGGGTGCGCGCGTCGCCGACGATGTTCGTCCAGGCGATGCAGCGCGAGTTCCACTAGACGACCGCGACGATTTCGCTGGCGATCGGCATCAACATCGTGCTGTACGGTTTGGTCGGCCCATTCTCGGCCGGCTTGATCGATCGTTTCGGGATGCGCCGTGTGGTCGTCGTGGCGTTCGGCATCATGGCCGTTGCGTGGGTCTTATCGGCTTTTGTGCGCGAGCCGTGGCAACTCACGATCGTCTGGGGCATCCTTGTAGGACTTGGATCCGGCGCGGTTGGACTCGTCTTGGGCGCGATCATCGTCAACCGTTGGTTCGAGGAGCGCCGCGGGCTCTTGATGGGAATCTTTTCGGCGTCGAACGCCAGCGGACAACTGGTGTTTTTGCCGGCCCTGGGCGTTATCGTCAGCGGCCCGGGCTGGCGCGCCTGCGCCTTTACAATCGCCGCCGTTGCCGCGCTCCTGATTCCGCTGACGTTACTCTTGTTGCGCGAACGACCATCCGACCTCGGTTTGCCGCCGCTGGGCGCGAAGGCGGTGGTTGTCTCGGCGCCCTCAACCGTCAACCCGTTTATTCGTACCATCGGTGCCTTGCGGGAGGGTTCGCGGTCTCGCGACTTTTGGTTGTTGGCGGGCAGCTTTTTCATCTGCGGCGCGAGTACGAATGGCCTGATCGGCACCCACTTGGTCCCGGCGTGCGGCGACCACGGGATCCCGGAGGTGCGGGCGGCCGGACTGCTGGCGGTTATGGGTTTGTTCGATATCGTCGGTACAACTGCGTCGGGCTGGCTGACCGATCGCGTCAACTCGCGGTACCTGCTATTTGCGTACTACGGCTTGCGCGGACTTTCGCTGTTGTTTTTGCCGCAAGCGTTCGGGCTTGCGCAACTCGGGCTGCCGGCTTTCGCCATCTTCTACGGACTCGACTGGGTCGCAACGGTCCCGCCGACGTTGAAGCTTGCGAACGAAGCGTTCGGGCGCGAACGCGGACCGTTGATGTTTGCCTGGATTGCGAGTGCCCACCAAATTGGTGCCGGTGCGATCGCCTATGGCGCCGGCGCCATCCGCACATATACGGCTTCGTACGACATGGCATTCTTGATCTCAGGTGGGCTCTGCATTGCCGCCGCACTCATGGTCCTAGCGATCGGGATGCAGTCGCGTCGGCCGGCGCTGGTTCCGAATTAGCGGCCGCTCAATTTTGCGTTGTCAGCGTGAGCGGCCGCGTCCGGCTTGGTGGTTTTCATCTTCGAGCGCGTCGAGCAATGCTTTGGGATCGGCACTCTTTTTCATTGCTTTCGCTTCTGGATCGAGCGGTTTGCCGGAGAGTTCGATGAGTTTGGTGACCTTCTGCTCGGTGATCAAATTGAGTTGAAGCGCCAGTTTCGCGCGCCGATCGGCCAGCTCACCAAGCCGGCGTTCGGTCGTCAAGATGAGAATCGTCATCAAGAGAGCGCTGAGTGTGATGGCGCCCTGGAGCGCGTGAAAAGGAAAAGGATCGGGGGCCGGATGCCCGGTTCGCGAAAGCACGAGGTTCACGGCTAACCACCCGGCGACCACGACCAGTACGACGTAGAGCGTGACCGGCCGTCCAAGTGCGTCGGTCAGTCGCTCGATCGCTAATTGCGGTGCCGTCGCTTGCTCATCAGAACGCTCGTCGATCTCGCTGGTCGAGTCGACGCTGTTTTTAAGATGCTTAGGAAGCTGAGAAGTCGCGGGTCGTGCGGCCATGCGTCGGTTATATTCTCCGGGGCGATTGTCGCCTGGCCGGTCGCGGCCGATACCTAGAAGGTGCCCGAGGAGTCCGACCGACAAACGATCGACCGCGCCCGCCTAGGGCAGCGCTGGCAATGTATCGCCAGACGGCCAGGCGGCTCAAACGTCGCCAGCGAAGCCTGTGGATAGATGAAGGCACTGCGCGCGATCGTCGTGATCGCGGTGCTGATCGGCGCGGGTTTTCTCATCGCTCGCCTCGTGTATCACCCGTCGGCGCCGACCGGCGACCACCTCACGGTCTTCTACACCAAACTCGACGGCCAGTCGCTCGGTTCGTGGGATGTTTCCCTTGGAAAGGCGCGCGATCCGAAGAGTTTGGCGTTCTACGCGAGCGCCCAGGTGCTCGCCGGCCCGCCGACGAGCATTGAGGCAATTCGATTTCCGGCCGGAACTGTCGTGCGCCGCGCCGACGTTAGCGGTTCAACGGCCACGGTCGATCTTTCCGGCGCGGTTAAAGCCACCGGCGGCGGGAGCTTCACCGAGGCGGGTGAGTTCAAGGCTTTAGTGTGGACGCTGACCGGACTGCCGGGTATCTCGTCGGTCCGCGTCCTCGTCGACGGTGCGCGAATCGCAACTCTTCCCGGAGGTCATCTTGAGCTGGACCAACCGCTCTCGCGCCAGAGCTGGTAACGCGCTCACCACCCTGCTGTTCTTTATGGCCGCATTATTCGGCGGCGATCCGGTTCGGGCGCAAACGGTGCCGAATCTTTGGTTCGGGGGCACGCGGCTCATCTTAGAGCGGGCGCTCGAGCGCGGCAACGACTTTGCGGTCGCGACCGACGATCCGGGACTGGAGCGGTTCTTGCGTCGGGTCGGCGCGTCGATCGCCTACGAACCCGGCCAGCGTTACATCGTCGTCACCAGCGCCGACCGCCGCACGATCACGTTCACCTTGGGCGAGACCCGGTATGCGGTCGTTAACACCGGCCAAAGTGCTGGGTTCGCGCCGTACGCCAGCGGGCGGCAGGCGTATATTCCGTTCTTCGCGCTTGCCCGCGCGTTGTACGTCGATCCGGTTGCGCTCGGCGCCGAGACCGTGTTACAGCCGCAGCTCGGGGCGCTCGAGGTGCGCACCGAAGGCAAGATCACCTACGTGACGCTGCGGGCGGCGACGCCGGTCGCGTTCAGACGGTTGTCGGGCGCGCCCGGTGAACGGGTTTCGTTGGCCTTGAGTGGCGTCGCGTCGGCGCTGGACCAAAGCCGACTCATCGGCACGCCGGGGCTTGGCGAGATCTCGCTGGTGGTAAACGGTCCACCGAAAAACCCGACGACGACGATCACCTTCGAAGCGCCAGCATCGGGCTCGCACGTGATGTTGACCTCGTCATCTGCCAACGAATTGCGACTGGCCTTCGCAGCGCAAGATGCCATCGCCGGGGGGCAACCGATTCCACCGCGCCAAGGGGCGACTGCGGCGGCAGCCGCGGTGCCCGTACCGCTTCCGCCAACCGTCGTCGTCGTTCGGCCGCCGCGACCAGAGCCGTCGGGCCAGCCTGCCGGTTCCGAATACCAGCCGGTCGGTCCGCCTGACAATCCGCCACCGGCCGCGCCCGAGGTTACGCCGCCGGCCGGTGCGATCGTTCAGTCGGTCGACGTTGCGACCGCTGAGGAAGGTCTCAACCTGAAGATCGCCGTCCGCGGAAATGCCGCCTATGAGTGGCACCGCCTGCCCGACAACCGCTGGTACGTCGATATCAAAGGCACGACCCTTGCAACCTCGCCCCGCGACGAGTCACCGAACCAGCGCGGTGTCAGCGCCATTCGCGTTCGCCAATTCTCGCCCGACGTCGTTCGCGTCTCGCTGACGCTTACCAGTTCGCGACGTGTCGAGATTGCGCCGTACGATGGCGGCTTGAACGTCGGCGTGGGCGTGCTCGACGATCTCGAGCCGCAGCGCGTTGGAGTGGGTCAGATTGGCGGCGGACCACCCATGGTGGGGCTGGTGACGCCGGCGCCGCTGGGACCCAAGGGTCTCGGCGAGCAGCCGCGTCCGGGCGCGACCGGCAACGGACGATTGATTGTGATCGATCCCGGCCATGGCGGCAGCGACCCCGGTGCGATGCGTTTCGGTTTGGTCGAAAAAATGCTGACCTTAGACATCGCGCAACGGCTGCGGTCGGCGCTGACGGCCCGTGGTTGGGTTGTGCGGATGACGCGGGATCGTGACACCGACGTCTTCGGTCCCAATGCATCGATGCACGACGAGTTACAAGCTCGGTGCGACGTCGCAAATCAAAACGGCGCGCGGATGTTTGTCAGCATTCACATTAACAGTTTCGGTACGACCGCCCTGAACGGAACGACGACGTATTTTTACAAAAAAGTTGACCGCGGTTTGGCTCAAGCCGTCCATCGCCGGTTGATTCCGGCCCTCGGAACCAAAGACGACGGCATCCGGCGCGATAACTACTACGTCGTCAACCATACGACGATGCCGGCGATCTTGGTTGAAACGGCGTTTCTTTCCAATCCTAGTGACGCCGACTTGCTGCGCTCGCCGGAGTTTCTGCAAAAGGTCGCCCTGGCGGTCGCCGATGGCATCGGCGACTATGCGGCCTCGCCGGCCACGACGCTCACCAGCGCCGAGCAATAACGCTTGCTCGGCGTTTTTGATTCGGGACTCGGCGGGCTGACCGTCGTTCGCCGGCTGCGCGCCGCGCTACCCGAGGAGGACATCGTCTTTTTCGCCGACCAGGCGAACGTGCCGTATGGCGATCGCAGCGATGACGAGTTACGGCGGTTGCTCGCGGCCAACGTGGCGTTCCTGGAAGGCCAGGGCGTTGATGTCATCGTTATGGGCTGCAACACGACTTGCTCGACAGCGGCCCGCTTCGGCTGGCCGCCGGCGCGTGTGCCGATCCTCGACCTGATCGAAGCCGCGGCCGATGCCGTCGTCGCCAGTGGCGCAAATCGAATTAGCGTGCTGGCGACCGCGGCGACCGTGCGTTCCGGCGCCTACGGTAATGCGATTCGTCGCCGCACGGAGCGGGTGATCGTTGAAGAAGTGGCCGCGCCGGCATTGGTCCCGCTGATCGAAGCCGGACACGTCGACGATCGAGCAGCTCGCGATGCGGTCGCCGCGGCCTGCGCGCGACTGGCGGTCGGCCCGGACGCGCTGGTCTTCGGATGTACGCACTATCCCATTCTTGACCCGTTGTTTGCGGCAGCGCTGGGTGTTCAGGTGCGGCGTATCGATCCCGCGATCGCTCAAGCCGATCGAGCGGTGGCGTTCGCGCGCGCACGCGTCACCGTCCCGCAGCGCCGCGAGCGCGGCCATACCCGCTATATCACTAGCGGCATACGCGGCGACTTCGCGACCGCCGTCGAATCCATCGTTGGGCCGCTAAACGATGTGGAACAAGTGGAAGAACAGCGCCACTGAAACAAAGCCGAGCGCGATGCCGCCAATCACTTGAAGCACGGTGTGCGCTCGCAAGTAGACCCGCGACCAACCGACCAGCGGAATGAGGATCAAGAACGGCAGCGGTTGTTGGCCGTACAAAATGACGAGGGCTGTCAGCGGCGCCGTGATTCCTATCGCATGCGTGCTGATCTTCCAGTAGCGGGTAATCACAAGCACGACCAGGGACGACGCCGTGTAAACGGCCATCGTCGCGATCAGTAATATCGGCGCATGAAGTAGCGCAAGTGCGATCGTCCCCAGCAGATAGAAGATCACGAACGCCCCAAACACCGCCTCGCGTTCCGAGCGGATCGACATATCGAGGTCGGAAATCCGGTCGCTGGCGTACAGCCACAGCACGAATAGCATCGGCCCCAGCGACGTAAAAAAGGTGCTCGTGAACAGCAGGAACCAGAAGCTGCCCGTGTCCTTGGCTAGCGCGTGCGCCAGAATCACGAACAATGCCAGCCCGGTAAGGAACGGGTTGCAGACCGTCGAGAAAATGCGCGCTAAATCGTACAGGACGCGGCGGCGACGCAGCGGGATCGGCCGAGCCAACCGGCCGGTGAACGGACGTGGCTGCATGGCGCTTACGTGCGCCCGGCGGGCGAATTCTCCTTGAGTATTTGGCTCGATTGACCCGACGACTTTACGACGCCGACGAATACTCACGCCGATGACGCGGCCCGCTCGCAGAACGAATGTATGCCCAAACGCCAAACGACCGATCCACTGCTCGATCGCGCCACCGGAACCAACCGGGTCTCGGTCGCGCCGCCGCGGGGCCGGCGGCAATCAGCGCGGCAAGCCAGAACACTTTTGGCGCTGCAAAGATCGTAGCATTTCCGGAGCGGTTCGTCGAAGATAGGGTCATGATCATCGAGCGTGTCAACTCTCCTGCCGACCTCAAGCGGCTTACCCGGGCCGATATCGACGTCCTGGCGAGCGAAATCCGCGACCTGTTGGTCGCAACATGCTCGCGGAACGGTGGCCATCTGGCGCCGAATCTCGGGGTGGTTGAACTGACCCTGGCGCTGCATCGCGTGCTCGATGCCCCCCGCGACAAGATCGTCTGGGACGTCAGTCACCAGTCGTACATTCAAAAGATCATCACCGGACGGCGAGATCGCTTTTCCAGCCTGCGGCAGGGGGGCGGTATCTCCGGCTTTTCGATGCGCAGCGAATCCGTTTACGACTGTTTTGGCGCCGGCCACGCTTCGACGTCGGTTTCGGCCGCGCTCGGCATGGTTACCGCGCGCGATCTCGGCCAAACCAATGAAACGGTTGTCGCGGTGCTGGGCGACGGCGCGCTCACCGGCGGTCTCGCGTACGAGGCGCTCAACAATGCCGGCCAGCTCCGCTCGAACTTCATCGTGATCCTTAACGATAACGAGATGTCGATTGCGCCGAATGTCGGGTCGATCGCCTCGTACCTGTCGGTGCTGCGTTCGAAGCCCCACTTCAATTTTGCCCGCGAGAAGACCAAGGACATCCTCGGCGTGATTCCCTTTGGAGACACTGCTCGCAAAGCACTGTCGACTGCCGAGGTCGCGGCGATGCGGTTCGTTTCCCCCGATGAAAAGGCCAACGTCATCTTTGAAGAGATGGGTTTTCGTTACATCGGGCCGATCGACGGCCATGACTTCGATTTGCTGTGCGATGTGCTTTCCAACGCCCGCAAGATCCAGGGTCCAGTCCTCATCCAYGCGCGAACCCTCAAGGGCAAAGGTTATCAACCGGCGGAACTCGATGCGCGCACCTTTCATGGCTGCGGCGCCTTCGAAATGGAAAACGGTAAGATCGAAAAAAAAGAGGGCGCGCGCCCGACATTCTCGGAATCGTTCGGAACGGCGTTGACGGCACTGGCGGAGCGTGATCGGCGTATCATCGGAATCACTGCAGCGATGCCGGACGGTACGAAGCTCTCGACATTCGCCAAGCGCTTTCCGGATCGTTATTTCGACGTCGGAATCGCCGAAGCGCACGCCGTCTGTTTTGCTGCCGGAGCAGCCGCCGCGGGGCTGCGACCGGTCTGCGCGATCTACTCGACGTTCTTGCAGCGCGCGTACGATCAAGTCGTCCACGATGTGGTCGTGCAGAGTCTGCCGGTCGTCTTTTGCTTGGATCGCGCCGGCGTGGCCGGCGACGACGGTCCGACGCACATGGGGCTCTACGACATCGCGTACCTGCGAACGCTGCCCAACATGACGATAATGGCGCCGCGCAATGAGGACGAACTCGCGCCCATGCTCGAACACGCGCTCGCCCTGGAAGCGCCGGTAGCGATTCGCTACCCGAAGGGTAACACCAGCGGTCGGCACCTCGAAGCGCCTGCACCGATCCAGCACGGACGCGCGGAAGTGCTGCGAATGGGCCGCGATTTGGCAATTTTAGCGCTCGGCAATACCGTCGACGTTGCGCTCGACGCCGTCGACCTGCTCGACCGGGAGCGCGCCGGAGAAGGCCTTGCACCGACTGTGGTCAACATGCGGTTCGTCCAGCCGCTCGATGAGGCGTTGCTGCTTGAACTCGCGCAAAGCCATCGCCGCTTTATGACGTTGGAAGAGCATTCACTCGCCGGCGGATTCGGTTCCGCCGTCGTCGAGTTCATCGCCGATCGTGCGCTACCGGTCGGAGTCGAACGCGTCGGTGTGCCAGGGCTGCTGGTCCAGCACGATTCGCAGCCGAATCAGCGGACGCTGTTCGGACTGAGCGCCGAAAGCATCGCAGCCCGCATTCGAGCGCCGATGGCCGTGGCGGCGCCTGAGCCGGCCTCGTAAGCCGAGGGGGCGGGCTCGGGGCCTGGGCGAAAGAGAGGCCGGTGATGACGATCCCGTCTTTTTTGGCGCCCACGCTGCTGGCGCAGTTCTTGCCCGCGGCCACCGCCAGCGTCCCTCCGCGGTCGGGCGTCCCGGCGCCGGCGACCGCCGCGACGCCGCTGCCGGCGTTGCAGAACTTCCAGTATTCGGCTGCGCACCAGTCGCCGCTGGCCTTGCACTATCCGTGGCTAACGCACACGTTCGCAACGCTCTTCATGCTGTCCGCGCTGGGCCTCATTGTGTTGTTGGCGGTCCAAACGACCAAGCAAGAAGGCCTTAGCGGAACCCTCGGAGGCCGAGTCGAGTCGGTGTATCGGACCCGCCTGGGCTTCGATCGGCAGCTAGCGCGGGTCACTTCGATTGTGGCGATCGCCTTCGTCATCATCGCGTTTATCATCTCGCTGAGCGGAATCTGAGTGGCGCTGCTCCACGTCCGCGATTTGCGGGTCAGCTTCAAGACTGACGACGGGATCGTGGCCGCGGTCAACGGGCTGTCATATTCGGTCGCTAGCGGCTCGACCTTGGGAATCGTCGGCGAATCCGGCTCCGGAAAATCGGTCAACGCGCTGACCATCATGCGGCTCATCCCGATTCCGCCGGGTCGCATCGAAGGCGGATCGATCGTCTTTCGCGGTGAGAACCTGTTGACGAAGAGTGAACCCGCGATGCGCAAGATCCGCGGCAAAGACATCGCCATGATCTTCCAGGACCCGATGACGTCGCTCAATCCCGTGCTCACTGTCGGCGACCAAATCTCCGAGGCGGTCGAACTCCATCTCAAGCTCTCAAAACGTGATGCGTTGACCAAGACAATCGACATGCTGCGGCTCGTCCGCATTCCGGTCCCCGAGAAGCGCGTGCGCGATTATCCGCATCAGTTCTCCGGCGGGATGCGTCAGCGGGTGATGATTGCCATGGCGCTTTCGTGCGACCCCGAGGTGCTGATCGCCGACGAGCCGACGACCGCCCTCGACGTCACGATTCAAGCGCAAATCCTGAACCTGATGAACGAGATGCAACAGCGCTCGGGCTCGGCGATTATTCTGATCACGCATGATCTCGGTGTGGTGGCTGAGACCTGCGCCAACGTGCTGGTGATGTATGCCGGTAACATGGTGGAATACGGGTCGGCCACGCAAATATTCGCCGAACCGAAGCATCCGTACACGATGGGACTCCTCGAATCGTTGCCGCGGCTCGATGAAAGAGGTCACCAGCGTTTGATTCCGATTGATGGACAACCGCCGAATCTGTTGCGCCTGCCGAGCGGCTGCACGTTCGCGCCACGCTGCAAGTACCGGATGCCGATTTGCGATCAGCCCGTTCCAATATATGACTTCGGCGACGGACACGTGGCGCGGTGCTTTTTGTACGACGAGCGGACGGCGCGCGAGCGAAAGCTGCCGGTTTCTTCGGCCTCGCAGGTTGCGGGCTCAGCCGTGGCGTCGCCGGCCAGCACGCCCTCATGACCGACGGCGAGACCAGCGCGCTGGTCGAGGTCCGAGATCTTCACAAATACTTTCCAATTCATGCCGGCATCCTTTCGCGCCACGTCGGCGACGTCAAGGCGGTCGACGGCATCGATTTCACCATTCGCCGCGGCGAGACGCTGGGACTGGTCGGCGAGTCCGGTTCGGGCAAGACCACTGCCGGCCGCGTAGTCCTGCGACTACTACCGGCGACCAGCGGTCAAGTGCTCTTCGACGGTCAGGACGTCCATGCGCTCGGGCGCGAGGATGTGCGCCGGCTGCGCAAACAGATGCAGATTATCTTTCAGGACCCGTATGCATCGCTGAATCCGCGCATGACGGTCGGCGACATCATCGGCGAACCGCTGGCCATTCATGGTATCGCTAAAGGGAAAGCCGCCGAAGCGCGCACCCAAGAACTTTTACGACTAGTCGGCCTCCAGCCGTATCATGCCAATCGCTATCCCCACGAGTTCTCGGGCGGCCAGCGACAACGGGTCGGCATTGCCCGAGCGCTTGCCGTCTCGCCGAAGTTCATTGTCGCCGACGAACCGGTGTCGGCGCTCGACGTCTCGATTCAAGCCCAGGTCATCAACTTGCTGCAAGACCTCCAGGCGCAGTTCGGCTTGACCTTCCTGTTTATCGCGCATGACCTCTCGGTCGTGCGGCATATCTCGACTCGGGTTGCGGTCATGTACGTCGGCCGGTTGATGGAGATCGCGAGCCGCGATCAGCTCTACGACAATCCGCTCCATCCATATACCCAGGCGCTGCTCTCAGCGATTCCTATACCGGATCCGGCGGTCGAAGCGCGGCGCAAGCGCATCATTCTCGGCGGGGACGTCCCCTCGCCCGTCAATCCACCCAGCGGATGCCGGTTCCACACGCGCTGCCCAATCGCGTTCGCGCGGTGCACGACCGAGATCCCGGCAATGCGCGAATACGAGACCGGGCACTCGGCGGCGTGCCATTGGGTCGAAGAGCACCGCGGGACCGCTCCCGATCTTACTGCCGGCCCGGCAGTCGTCGCCTAAAAAAAAGAGAGCGACCGTCCCGATCGCTCTCGCTGCCTCGATTGAGGGCTTAGCCTTTTTTCTTGCGGCCCTTTCGGGGCGTTTTCTTGCGGGCGCCGGCTTTCTTCTTGCGTCCGCCGGCTTTCTTCTTGCGTCCGCCGGTCTTCTTGCGGGCTCCGGCTTTTTTCTTGCGTCCGCCCGTCTTCTTGCGGCGACCAGCTTTTTTCTTGCGTCCGCCGGTCTTCTTGCGCGCGCCGGCCTTCTTGCGGGTTCCGGTTTTCTTCTTGCGCCCGCCGGTCTTCTTGCGCGCGCCGGTCTTCTTAGCAGCGCCGGCTTTTTTTCGCCGGCGGCCCTTCCGCCGCGGCTTGGCTTCAGCCATGCCGTTGTCGGTCATTTCTTCCATCTGTCCTCCTCGTCCGACGATCGGACGATCGATCAATGTGAAAACGTTAACGTGAGTCAACGTCTTTGGTTGCATCCTACAACATCAACGGTCAGTAGCGCAAGTTTTCGGTCTTCAAACCGTTTCGGGCAGCGACGATACTCAAAGATCCGATTGCGCGTTCAGCGTCAAAAATCGGACGCATGTTGGCGGCCGGCGAGACTGCGCGGGCGGCGAGGCAGTATGCCGAAACTAGGCCTTCGGGCAGAGGCCGGCCTCGTCAGGCCGCCGGAAGGGGAGGCATTCAGATGACACCCGCTTGACGCCGAGAGTATACTTAGGGCGATTTTTGAGGGGCCCGGCCCCGGCCCGGTCCGCTTGAGGAATGAGGAGCGTTTGAGCAAGCCGCTGATCATCGTCGAATCACCGACGAAGGCGCGCACGATTAAGAAGTTCTTGCCGGCTCGTTTCATGGTGAAGGCCTCAGTGGGTCACGTGCGCGACCTCCCCAAGAGTTCGCTTGGCGTCGATCTTGAGCACGATTTCACCCCGAAATACCTGACGATCAAGGGCAAGGGCGACATCATCAAAGACCTCCGCAGCGCCACCAAAGCGGCCAGCGAGGTCTACCTGGCAACCGACCCCGACCGCGAGGGCGAGGCGATTGCTTGGCATCTCGCCGAACTCCTCAAGCTCGAAAACCCGAAACGGATCGAACTTCACGAAATCACCAAGGCCGCGGCGCTCCAGGCGATCAGCGATCCCCATGCGATCGACATGGACCGCGTGAACGCCCAACAGGCGCGGCGGATTCTCGATCGGCTGGTCGGCTACAAGATCTCGCCGCTGTTGTGGGCGAAAGTGCGTGGTGGGTTGTCAGCGGGCCGGGTACAGTCGGTTGCCGTGAAGCTGATCGTCGAACGCGAACGGGAGATCGAGCGCTTTGTTTCGCGCGAGTATTGGACGATCACCGCGATGCTGGCCAAGCCGGGTGCCGGCGCCCCATTCCCCGCCGAATTGCAATCGATCGACGGCGTCAAGGCGGAGATCGCCGATGCAACGACGGCGAACAGGATCGTGAGCGAGCTGCGGGCGGCGGCGTTCACGGTCGGTTCGGTCAAGCAGCGTGAACAGCGCCGCAACCCGGCGCCGCCGTTCACCACGTCGACCCTTCAGCAGGAGGCGTCGCGCAAACTCCGCTTTCGCGTCCGTAAGGCGATGCAGACCGCGCAATCGCTCTATGAGGGCATCGACCTCGGCAAAGACGGAACGCAGGGGCTGATCACCTACATGCGCACGGATTCAGCCCGCATCGCTGATTCAGCGCGCGACGCTGCTCGAGCGTTTATCGAAGCTACCTACGGCGCGCCATTTTACGGCGGTGCCCGGACGCACAAGCTACGCGAGGGCGCGCAAGATGCCCACGAAGCGATCCGGCCGATCGACGTTAGCCGGACGCCCGATTCCCTGACCAGCGTCCTGCGGCGCGACGAACTCAAACTCTATCGGCTGATTTGGGAACGGTTCGTCGCCTCGCAAATGGCGGCCGCGATTTTCGATCAGACGACGGTCGATATTGACGGGCGCGCACCGGGCAGCCAAGCGGCCTATCGCCTGCGCGCCAGCGGTAGCGTCATGAAATTCGCTGGTTTTCTGAAGGTGTATGAAGAGGGGCAGGATGATGAGGCGTCGGTGACCGACCGGTTGACGGTCGCGGCGCCAGCTGGGAAGTCAAAAGAGCGCGTGCTGCTCCCGGTGCTCGCGCAGAACGACGATCTGGACCGCAAAAGCGTCGACGGAAAGCAGCATTTCACCGAGCCGCCGCCACGCTATACCGAAGCCAGCCTGGTCAAAGCGCTCGAAGAAAACGGGATCGGCCGGCCATCGACCTATAGCTCGATTGTCGAAACGATCCAGGCCCGCCATTACGTCGAACAGCTGGAACGGCGATTTCATCCTACCGAGATTGGAATCGCCGTCAACGATTTGCTCCAAGAGCATTTTCGGGAGATCATGGATCTGCGCTACACGGCGAAGATGGAGCAAGATCTCGATTTGGTGGCCGAGCACAAGGCCGATTGGGTCGATCTCTTGCGACGCTTTTACGGGCCGTTCCAACACGACCTTGAAGAAGCGGAGCGCAAGCTCCCCAAGCTGGAGATCAAAGACGAACCGACCGCGGAAATTTGCGAGAAGTGCGGGCGTCCGATGGTGATCAAGACGGGCCGCTTTGGCCGATTCATCTCCTGTACGGGCTATCCTGAATGTAAGACGACGAAGCCGATTCTCAAAGACACCGGCGCCTTGTGCCCCAAGGACGGCGGAAAGGTCGTCGAACGGCGCTCGCGCAAAGGCCGGACGTTTTATGGCTGCGCGAATTACCCGGCGTGCGATTTCGTTTCGTGGGACCGGGTCGTCCCCGAACCGTGCTCGGTCTGTGGAGCCTACGTCGTGCAAAAGAGCAAACGCGGGGTGCTGTCGTTCGAATGTAGCGCAAACAAGGAGCACGATACCGCCGCCATCAGCGCAGCGGCCCAACGCGAACCCGAAGAAGTCGGGGTATGACGTACTCGCCCGGCGCCGTCGTGCGCGTGATCGGCGGAGGCTTAGCCGGCTGCGAAGCGGCATGGCAGGCGGCCCAGCGTGGTCTGGAGGTCGAGCTGTACGAGATGCGACCGCACGCGCGCTCGCCGGCCCACACTACCGACGCTCTGGCGGAGTTGGTGTGCAGCAATTCGCTGCGCGGCGCTGGCCTGGAGAATGCGGTCGGGCTGCTCAAGGAAGAACTCGCGCGGCTCGGATCGCTGATCGTCGCGGCGGCGCGTGGGAGCGCCGTTCCCGCCGGCGGAGCACTCGCCGTCGATCGCGAGCAGTTCGCGCAGGCCGTCGAGTCCCGGCTGATGGCCCACCCGCGCATCCACATTCGGCGCGAGGAAGTGTGCACGATCGATGCGGATCGTCCGACGATTGTGGCCTGTGGTCCGCTGCCGTCGGATCCGCTGGCGGCTGCGATCGACGCACTGCTGGCGCGCAGGCCGACCGCCTCTTGGGAAGGGCGGCCGCGCCTGCACTACTACGACGCGGCGTCGCCGATCGTTGCCACCGAATCCCTCGATCAGCGTTTCATGTATCGTAAGTCGCGCTATGAAAAAGGCGATGGGGACGACTACCTGAACGTCCCGCTCGATCGACCGCAATACACCCGTTTCATTCACGATCTCCGTACACTGCCGCAGCATCAGCCTAAAGAGTTCGAGTGCGACCGACAAGCCGGAAAAATCCCGTACTTTGAAGGCTGTCTGCCGATCGAGGAGCTCGCGGCGCGGGGTGATGATGCGCTGCGGTTCGGGCCGATGAAACCTGTTGGACTGCGCCATCCCAGCACTGGCGTCACTCCATACGCGGTCGTGCAACTGCGTAAGGAGAACGCGGCCGGGACGGCGATGAACTTGGTCGGTTTTCAAACCCGCTTGACGTGGCCGGCGCAAAAAGAAGCGTTCGCCCGGCTACCGGGTTTGGCGGATGCAGAATGGCTCCGGCTCGGGGTTATGCACCGCAATTCTTTCATCGACTCACCGCGCTATCTGCTCGCCGATTTGCGCCTGCGTGGCGCGGATGCAATATGGTTTGCCGGTCAGATCACCGGCGCCGAGGGATACGTCGAAGCGGCCGCCTGTGGATTGATCGCAGCCATTGCTGCCTCGCGCCGTCTAGCGGGTCTGCACGACCTGCCGGTTCCCAGCGATACGGCTCTGGGCGCAATCGTAGCGCACCTGCAAAATACGGCGACCCAAGATTTTCAGCCGGCGAACGTGAGCTGGGCCCCGTTCTCGGCGCTGCCCGGTCCAATCGTCCGCGACAAGCGCGAGCGGCGGCGCGCCTTGGCCGAGCGCGCGCTCGTGCGCATCGAGGAGTGGCGGGCCGCGCTGGAAGCCACCGCGGATGTGCGCGTGCCGGCATAGTCGTCAGCGAGCGGCGTGAAACTCGGGCCGACATGGTGGATACGCGAGTCCTGAGTAGATCCGGTCGAGCCGTAGAGTTGGGTTGGGGACGTAACAAAGCTGTCCGCCCCAGACCCATCTCAGACTGCCCACCCTGCGCAGCGTCGGCGCGCAGGTGGGCAACCAGCACGCGCATGGAGAGCGCGGTGAGTGCCGCGCAGGGGGTTTGGGGGACGGAACGTCCCCCATTTAAGGGGAGAACAAATGGAGCCACAGATCCGGTCGACGACGATCGTTGCCGTTCGGCGGGATGGCAAGCTGGCGATGGCCGGTGACGGCCAGGTCACCTTCGACAAGACGGTGATGAAGCACGGTGCCCGCAAAGTGCGGCGGATCTCCGGTGGGAAAGTGATCGCCGGGTTCGCCGGCAGCGCCGCCGACGGTATCACGTTGCTCGAGAAATTCGAAGGGAAGCTCGGCGAGTACAAGGACAACATCGTCCGAGCCGCAGTCGAGCTGGCAAAAGACTGGCGCCAGGATCGCGCGCTCCGGCGCCTCGAGGCGCTGCTAATCGTGGGGAATGCCGATCACCTCTTCGTGATCAGCGGAACCGGTGACGTGATCGAGCCTGATGAGGGCATTGCGGCGATCGGCAGCGGCGGTCCGTACGCGCAAGCCGCCGCGCAGGCGTTGCTTCGGCACAGCGCGCTTGATGCCGAAGCGATTGCCCGCGAAGCGCTGTTGATCGCGGCGAAAATCTGCATCTATACCAACGACGAGATCACGGTCGAGGTCGCGTGATCCAGGCCGACAGCGTGATCGACTTCATCCGTGCGAACCGCGCGAGATACCTCGATGAACTTCGCATGTGGGTGGCGTGTCCGTCGATTTCGGTCAATCCCGCCCACGCCGGCGACGTCCGGCGGTCGGCGGAGGCGGTTGTCGCCCGCATGCGTGCTGCGGGGCTGACCGAGTCGCTTGTCCTGGAAACCGGCGGCCACCCGGTCGCGTACGGCGCATGGCTGTGCGCGCCCGCTGCGCCGACGGTCCTGATCTACGGCCATCACGACGTGCAGCCGGTCGATCCGCTGGAACTGTGGCATTCGCCGCCATTCGAAGCGACCGTTCGCGACGGAAAAATGTATGGTCGCGGCGCCGTCGATGATAAGGGACAGGTGCTTATGCACTTAGCAGCGATCGAAGCGCATCTGCGCGTTCGCGGTACGCTGCCGCTCAACGTGAAGGTCGTCGTCGAAGGCGAGGAAGAAATCGGCTCGCCGAACTTCGAGCCGTTCTTGGAGCGCGAACGCGACCGGCTCGCCTGCGATGTTGCCGTAATCTCCGACACGGCGGTATTTGCCGAGGACGTGCCGTCGCTCACCGTCTCGCTGCGCGGGCTCGTCCAGTGGGAAGTCACGGTGCACGGTCCGTCGACGGACCTGCATTCGGGCTATTTTGGCGGGGTCGTGAAGAACCCGCTGGAGGGACTGGCCGAGATCCTGGCTGGTCTTAAAGGCCCTGACGGTCGCGTACGTGTTGCTGGCTTCTACGACGGTGTTCGCGAGCCAACCGAGCTCGAGCTCAACGAGATCAGGTCCTTGCCGTTCGACGCCGCGCGCGAGGCGCGCGCGCTCGGCGTTCTCGAACTGGCTGGCGGCGAGCGCGACCGGCTGCCGCTAGAACGCATGTGGCGCCGGCCGACGCTCGAGTGCAACGGAATCTTTGGCGGTTATCAAGGTCCCGGTGGCAAGACGATCGTGCCGTCGCTGGCGACCGCGAAGCTGTCGGCGCGGTTGGTTCCAGCCCAAGATCCTGCACATGTCAAACGGGTCGTGTGCGCGCACATCGAGGCGGCGGCTCCCCCGGGCCTTCGGGTAGAAGTACAGGCCGGCGGCAACGTTCGCGCCGTCGAGACGTCGCGCGACCACCCGGCGGTCGGCGCTGCGGCGCGGGCGATGGAGCGCGGTTTCGGCAAGCCGCCGGTGTTCATTGGAACCGGTGGAACGATCGGCCCCGTGTCCAGCTTCGATCGCATTTTGGGATTACCGCAGATCCTCATTGGCGTCGGCTTGCCGGATGATGCAATCCACGCCCCCAACGAGAAGTTCGATTTGCGCCAATTCTACGGCGGGATCGAAACGATGGCGTACCTCTACGACGAGTTGGCCCAGGTTTTAGACCCGCACGACCTGCGGGAAGAAAGGGCATGATGGCGCCCAGTACCCCCGTCACCGCAGAATCATTGACGCCCCGCGCCATCGTTGCCGCCCTCGACAAGTACATCGTCGGCCAAGCAAAGGCCAAGCGGGCGGTTGCGATCGCGATGCGAAACCGTTACCGCCGCGAGCGGCTCGGGGATGATATCCGCAAGGAGATCTCGCCGAAGAATATCCTCATGATCGGACCGACCGGTGTCGGCAAGACCGAGATCGCCCGCCGGTTAGCAGCGCTCGCCGGCGCGCCCTTCGTGAAAGTCGAGGCGACGAAGTACACCGAGGTCGGCTACGTCGGTCGCGACGTCGAGTCGATGGTGCGCGATCTCGCCGAGGCGGCCGTCAGAATGGTGCAAGACGAACGCCGTGGCGAAGTCCGCGAAGCCGCCGAGGCGGCGGCAGTCGAGCGTATCATCGATCTGCTCTACCCCGATACGCGCGCACCTGGCGCGCATGGCTCGAGCAATCCCTTCGCCGCCACGCTTGGCTCGATTTTCGGCAATGCATTTCCTCAGCAGGCACCGGCACCTGCGCAGCCGGCGGCTGGCACTCATCCCAATGCCGCCAGCATTCGCGACCAGGCGCGCGCCGACATCGACCGCGGCTTTTACGACGTCCGGCTGGTCGACATTGAAGTCGAAGAGACGCCGAGTTTGCCGATCGGGATGCTCGGTGGGATGGATCCGTCGATGGGTGGCGGCGCCGACATAGGCGAGATGCTCGGCGGTCTGTTGCCGAAGAAAAAGACGCACAAGCGGGTGACTGTCGTCGAAGCGCGGCGCATCTTCGGCGCCGAGGAGGCGACCAAGCTGATCGACATGGATGCCGTCAAACGCGAAGCACTGCGCCGTGCCGGCGAGAACGGAATCATCTTCATCGACGAGATTGACAAGGTCGCCGGCCGCGAAGGAAATCGCGGACCGGACGTTTCGCGTGAGGGCGTGCAGCGCGACATCCTACCGATCGTCGAGGGCAGCACCGTCAATACAAAGTACGGCGCGCTGAAGACCGATCACGTCTTGTTCATCGCAGCTGGTGCGTTTCACATGAGCAAACCGTCGGACCTGATTCCCGAACTGCAAGGCCGCTTTCCGATTCGCGTAGAGTTGGATTCGCTGACCGCCGACGATTTTAAGACAATCCTCACGCAGCCTCAAAACGCGTTAACCGAGCAGTATCGCCAACTGCTGGACGTGGAAGGCGTTAAATTGACCTTTACGCCCGACGGGATCGACCGGCTGGCAAATTTCGCGATGCGAGTCAACGACCAGGCCGAAAACATCGGCGCCCGCCGGCTGCACACCGTCCTAGAACGTTTGCTCGAAACGGTCTCGTATGATGCACCCGAAACCGCCGCCGCGGTCATCGTCGACGCTGCCTACGTCGATGCACAACTTGCCGACATCGTCGACGACGCGAACCTGAGCGCCTATATCCTTTAGCGCCCATCGGCCTGCTACTACGGCTCTGTTCGTTTGCAGGACTGGCTCCGGCGAATTTGCTCCAATGACTGGACGGTGGATTAAGGGTCTCCCGGACTGCGCATTTCTCTCGGCCAAGCATCTTGGATGTCGCTGGCGGCGGCCGGCGGACTGGCGACAGTCGGGCGCTTACGCGAACAGGGGACCTACGAGCACCTGGCCCGGATAGGCGATCGCCTGCGAACGGGTGTTGCCCGCCGCCGCGACGCGAGCTGGGGTCAAGGTCGCCATTGTTTGGCGGTGGCTCGATCTTCAATCTCCACTTTACCGGCGAGCGCGTAATAAATTATGGCGGCGTCGCGCCCGTAAACCGCACCGCGCGCGTCAATGCAGGCCGGCCTCGCGAAGCGTGGCCTCCTCGTCAACCTCGACACCAAATTCTACGCCTCGGACCGAGCACACTGATGCCGACGTCGACCGAACTCTCGAAGCAGTCGAAGCGACATTGCGGGAACTCGCTGGGTCAGGAACACTCGATTGAACTGCGCGGCGACATTTACGGGCACTGACTCGGATGCCGGCGCCACGTTTCTTCGCGAAGATGTTTGCGTTGTCGCGTTGTCGCGTTGCAGTGTCATAATGAAAGTATCGATCGCGCGTAATCGACTCCGGCTATGCTGCACCGAACAAGCGTGCCAAAGAAAACAGTATGATCGCCTTCAGCTGCTTCCCAGAAACGCTCTCGTCCGTACCGGGCCAGTCGATCACGCCGATTGGAATTATCGCCCACTGCTTGGCTTAATCATCCGGCGCCGGTATGAGCTTGCCGTCGGGCTCCTGCCGACCGCCCAAGGCGGGCGAATCTTGGAAGTTGGTTTTGGCAGCGGCATCTTCTTGCCCGAGTTGTTCACACGCTGTGAGGAACTCTATGGCATCGACGTTCACGCAGCACAGGCTGAGGTTCAGCAAGCGCTGAAACGACTCGGTATTGAAGCGCAACTCTCGCAGCAGAGCGTCACCGCGACCGATTTTCCGACAAGTTTTTTCGACTGCATCGTGGCGGTCAGTGCGTTGGAGTTCGTCGATCAGATCGACGTTGCTGCAGCCGAACACAAACGCATCATGCGGCCCGAAGCGACGCTCGTCGTCGTGACGCCTGGAGTCGCGCCGATCCTCGATTTCGGCCTCAAGCTTCTTACCGGCCAAGATCCGGCACGAGATTTCGGTACCCGACGGCACGCTCTGGTTGACACATTGAAGACTCAGTTCACGGTCAGCACCCAGCGAGCGTTTCCGGCGTTCGCGCCCCAAGCCGTACCACGAATCTACACGGCGTTACGGTTTCAACCATCGGATGACAGAAACGACCGTTTGGCTGTCCCGAACGAGTGGGCCCTGGCGCCCTTGGCATAAGACTCGAGCGGCGCGTGCGGCGGGGGCATCGCGCGGGCCAGGCGGGTGGATGCTTGGTAACTACTGCGTTGGGCCGGTGTCGACGACTTCGAAGGCGCTGGCGGGGACGCTCTTGAGCTGATTGAGGTCGTTGTCGTTCCAGCGCGTGTCTGTCTCACCAGTGAAAAAAAAGTCGCTACCGTTATCGGCCAGGATGATGCCGTAACGCTTCATCGCCTGCAGGATCACCAGCGAATTGCCAGTGAAACTCGAGAGACTGTAGCTGGCTTTGAGCCGCAGGCGCAATCCCATCGGCGGCGCGTTGGTGACGCTGCCGCCGGCGTCGTGGGTCGCGGGATGAATGTGCGACTTCGCAGTGTGGTCCATCGTGAAGCGAATCGCGTGGTTGATTGTGCCGGCCTGCACTTCACCGTAGCGCACGAGGCCGGCCGCGATCGGTAGACCGGCGGCATCGCCAGAAGTCCAACCCTCGAGGCGCAGAGCGTTTGAATTGAGATCGAAGACCGCCCCGCCAGCGGCTTGCCATCCGCTGCTCGTTAGGACCGTCGCGCCCGTTTCGTACAGCTTGCAGTTTGCCGTGTTGGCAATCAGCATATGCAAATCGGTCGGCGCTTCGATTTTCGGACTGGACGGGATCGGATACGGACCCGGGTCGCTCTCGGTCGAATACGCACCAAAAGTGATAGGCGTATACGCGCTTGGCGGAATATTCACGATGTTGATCGGGATCCCATAGGTCGGATTGCTACCGAAATCGGGGTGCAGCATGCGAGTCCCAGTAGGGTTCATCTCAGTCATGAACGCCGCCGCCATTGGGTGGAGCGGATAATTCGAGATATCGGCGTTCAGCGGGTTGTCCGCCGGAAACGCCGTGCAACTTCCTAAGGTCGCGCGGCCGGGCGGGGGTGTCGGTCCTCCCCCGGGAGGTGTCGCAGGGGGGCCACCGTCGTCCGGTGTCGAGGATGCGCCGCCGCCGCACGCAACCAAAAGGGCGAACGTGGCGAGGAGACCGAGTGAAATCACCGGCTGCGGCCGCGTAGGAGGCATCACGAGGCAAGCTTTCCCTAGCCGGCCGGCGATTCAATCTCCACTGACGACAATGTGCGGTCGGTCACTCGCGCGTCGATCAAACGTGCTGGTCGGCGGGGTTGGCCACAAGTGTTTTGGGCCGAATTCTATTTCAGGTCGTCGGTCGTTGGTTCGCGGTTTTCGAACCGTTTCAGGCGCTCGCGCAGGGTAGCGATTTCGAGATCCTTGGCCTCGATACGATCGTCGTGGCCGCTGCTGCTCGACGACTCGGTACCGGTTGTCGCGACCCTCGTCGGCATGCCGAGCGTGCGTTCGTGTTCGCTCTCGAGGTCGGCGTATTTTTGCTGCCAATAGCCGACCTGGCTGCCCAGCGGTTCGAGTTGCGCCGTGCGCTCGCGGTGCTTCGCAAGCTCGGCTTCGCGTGCCGTTAGCGTGCTCTTCAGTTTTTCGCTGTTATCGAGACAGGCATCGAGTTGCGCTTGCGTCTGGCGTTCGTTTTCGCTTCCCAAGACGCTCTTGAGTAACCAGCCGATCACGATTCCAAGCGCGGTAGCCAAAATCAGCCAACCGAGAATCTGGGCGACTAGCCAACCCATGCTAATTTCCTCCGCGCGAATTGAGGCCAACAGTTGGCACGCATTTTTTCCGTCGGACGAAGAATCTTGCGCGGCTTTGTGTCACGCCAATTCGGGCGGCCGACACTAGTTCTCCTCGACGATGAATTCAATGCGCCGATTGAGCTGGCGACCGTCGGATGTCGCGTTGCTTGCGATCGGGTCTTTGCTGCCATAGCCGGTCGCGGTGATTCGCTCGGCGCCGACACCCTTGCCAACCAAGTACGCTTTGACGGCGTCCGCCCGGCGCTGGCTGAGCACCAAATTGTTCGTAGGCTTGCCGCTCGCATCGGTGTACCCGGCGACTGTTAGCGGTCGGGTGGGATCCGCTCGCAGAATCGACGCAATCTCATCGAGGAGGGTCCGGTCGGCCTTGCCCAGACGAGTACTGCTCGCGTCAAACTCGATGCGCTTACCAGCCAAGGTCGCGCTGAGCCGGTCCTGCAGCCCTGCTGACGAACTCGAGCCGGCGACCGATGGGGGTGCGACGTTCCCCGGGACTGCATTCGCTGTGCCGGTGTTCGGGTCGCCTAGCCGAACGGTTCGCACGCCCGGGACTTGGCCGACGGCCGCCACAGCGGCCTCGCCGGCCGTTGCGCCGAGCGTAACGTCGCGTCCGCTGACGCTGATGCCGGCGGTCGAAAATCCGGCGGCCGTTAGCGCCTCCAGGCTGCGCCCGCGAATGTCGGCTTCGATCTGTGGTGCCTGATACCAAGTGCCCAGGAAAAAGAGCAACCCTAATGCGCACACGGCGAGCGCCAAGCGGGCTCCACGCTTCATGTGGGCGGCTTCGGCGCGGCGCGGGCGCCTCCCGGTCGTCCGGCGCAACCGGCGATTGGCGATTCGGGTAGAATAGGAAGGCCATGGCGTACGTGCGGCGGATTCTCACCGACAATCACCCGACCTTGCGACGGGTCGCGAAAAAGGTCGGACGCGCGGAGCTTGACGATCCGCTGTTTCAGCAATTGGTCGACGACATGTTCGAAACGATGTATGCGGCCCCCGGTATTGGTCTTGCCGCACCGCAGATCGACATCGGCAAACGCCTGTTCGTCGTCGATCTACAAACGGAGGCGTATACGCATGGCCCGCTGGCCATCCTCAACCCCCGGCTTACGGTCACCGAAGGCGAGATCGAATCGATCGAGGGCTGCCTCTCGGTTCCCGGGTTGATCGGCGATCTCACTCGCTTCGAGCGCGTCGTTTGCGCCGGTTGGGATCGATACGGAAACAAGGTCGAAGTCGAGGGCACCGAACTGTTCGGCCGCTGTTTGCAGCACGAGATCGATCATCTCAATGGCGTTTTGTACATCGACAAGGCCCGCAACCTTCGACCTGCGATCACCGAAGAGGAGCGCACCGCGCTTGCCGAAGCGCAGGCCGAAGCCGCTGCGGTCGGTCGGGCGGCGCCCCCGTCGGAGATCGCGCTTCCGATTTGAACGCCCGCGACGCGCGGCGACTGCGAACGGTCTTCTTCGGCACCACCGAATTCGCGGTGCCCTCGTTGCGCGCACTGGCTGCGGTGACCGACTGCCGGCTCGTGGTCACCCAACCGGACCGGCCAGCGAAACGCGGCCATCGTTTGCAGCCGACCCCGGTGAATATCGCCGCCCGGGCGCTCGGTATTACGGTGGTCACGCCACAGCGGGTTCGCGATGCATTCGCGGAACTCGCAGCGGTCGACGGCGAACTCTATGCCGTCGCGGCCTATGGAAATATCTTGCCGCAAACGATCCTCGATCTGCCGCGGCTTGGGGCGCTGAACGTCCATCCCAGTCTGTTGCCGCTCTATCGCGGTGCGACGCCGCTGCAGTCGGCGCTGCGCGACGGCGTGCATGAAAGTGGGATCACGATTATTGCGATGGATGCGGGGATGGACACCGGCGATATCGTCCTGCAAGGACGATATCCGGTCGGGGAGCGGGAGACTTTCGGCGAGCTACACGATCGGTTCGCTCACCTCGGCGCAGAGTGGCTGGCTCGCGCGGTCGCCTTGGCTGGAGAGGGCACGCTGACGCGCACTGCTCAGCCGGCGCAAGGCATCGATCTACGAGAGATTGCCAGCACGTTGACCCGACCGCTTACTAAAGCTGATCTCGAAATCGATTGGCGCTGTCGTGCGCAAGCGATTGCCGATCGCGTGCGGTCGCTCGCGCCGCAACCGGCCGCGCGTGGCCGGTTGGAAACCTTCGGCGAAACGGTCAAGATCCTAAGTGCCCGGGTCGCTAGCCCGCGTGACGGTGGCCAGCTGCTGGTCCCGTGTGGCGCAAACGAAATGGTCGTGCTCGAGCGCGTCATACCGCCCAATCGCAAAGAGATGAGCGGCACCGACTATCTTCAGTCGCGACAAACGGTGCGCTCGTGATCGCGACCGCGCCGGTTCGGTCGTCCGCGGCGCGCGAACTGGCGCTGCGCGTCGTTCGCGATGTGTTCGGAGCCGATCAGCGGGGTGCCCAAGCGGCCTTCGATTATCGCGCGCGGCGCACCGACCTGGCCGCACGCGATCGGGCATTCGCAGCCGAGCTGGCGTACGGTTCGATCAAGCTCCGGCGACTGCTCGATTGGTATCTCGCGCCGTACATCGGGCAGCGAAAGGAGTCGCTCCCGCCGGCAATTCTCGAGATCTTGCGCCTAGGGATCTATCAAGTGCGTTGCATGTCTGGGGTCGACGATCATGCTGCTGTGTTCGAGACCGTCAACCTCGCGCTGCACCACGGGCATCGGGGCACCGCCGGGCTAGTGAATGCCGTGCTGCGGCGGTTCATCGCCGATGTGCCGGCGGCCCCCGAGCGGAGCACGTGCGCGAGCGAGGATGAGTATCTCGGGCTGTCGGGTTCCCTGCCGAACTGGGTCGCCGCTCATTTGCGCCATGAATTCGAGGATCGAACGCCGGCGATCGTGCGCGGGATCAATGCGGCGCCGCAACACGCGATCTGCGTGAACGGCGGGCCGGACGGTGTGGGAGAAATCGAGGCCGAACTCAATGCTCGCGGCTTGGCGATGCACTGCTCGCAATTTGTAGCCGACATCCTGATCGGCGACGCACCCGGCGGCGACGATCCCGCTGGCCGCTGGGTTCTCCAGAGCGAATCCGCTGGGATGCCAGTCGATCTGCTGGATCCAAGACGCGGTGAACGAGTTGCCGATCTCTGCAGCGGGCGTGGCAACAAGGCGCTGCAGATCGCGAGCCGGCTGGCGAACGAAGGCACAATTGCGTGCATCGAGCTGGACGCGCGCAAAGCTCGAGCGCTCGAGGCGAGGTTGTCTGCTGCCGGTGTTCGTAATGCCGGCGTACGCTCTGGCGATGCCGGCGTCGTCGAAGGTGGCGCCGACTTCGATGCCGTCCTACTCGACGCGCCGTGCTCGGGTCTTGGAATCATCGGGCGTCATCCAGAGGCACGCTGGCACAAATCGATCACAGACGGGGCGCGCCTGGCGCTGCGTCAGCGCGTGTTGCTGCGTGCGGCGGCGGCTCGCGTGCGACCGGGCGGGCGCCTGGTCTACAGCGTCTGCTCGACCGATCCGCGAGAGGGGCGCGATGTTGTCACCGCGTTTGCGGCGGAGTCGCCGGAATTCATCCGCTCACCGCTGCCCGAGCGCTACCAGCCGCTCACGCGCAACGACGATGTGCTGGTCCCACCGGGAATCGATGGCCGCGATGGCTTTTTTATCGCGCGCTTCGTCCGACGATGCTTCAGCGGCTGACGTCGATCGAGCTATGGTGCGCAGCCGTGATCGAACGCGGTTTTGCACTGGTGTTTCGCAGCGCCCTGGAACCGGTGCAGGTCGCTCAAAAGCTGGTCGTCGCCTACGAGGGGCTGCGTGGGGGTGCGCGGCCGGCCTTCGTCGTCGCTATCAGTCCAGCCGACTACGAGCGGCTGGCGCCGGAACTGCCGACGCTGTGCCGTCAATGGATGACCATGCTGGCGACGCTCGCGGCGCACGCCGGGGCACCGGAGCCGGCACCCCGCGTGCGAGTGGAATCGCGCACGGCGCTACCGATCGGGACCGTGACGATTGTCGCTGAACCCTACGGAGCATCCACCGATCAATCGAACGCTGTTATCGATGCACCAAACGCGACGACCGACCGTCCGCTGTACGCCCGGATCGTGAAGGGTGTGCCCGCGCGCGGCGTCTACCCATTGGTCGCCGGCACCGTCGTCGGGCGCGATGCGAACTGCGACATCGTCCTCGGCGATCCGCGCGTTTCACGTCGTCACCTAGCGATCGAGTCGGGTGCGGGTGGCGTCCTCGCCTATCGCGATCTCGAATCCGCGAATGGCATCATGCACAACGGTGAACGGCGAGCGACCGGCGTGCTGCGACCTGGTGATATCCTGCAGCTCGGTGACAGCCTGCTCGCGATCGAATCATCAGCTACCGAGCCCATAACAGCGAAGCACGCTTAGGCCACCTTCCGACGACCGCATCAAAATTTCGCCGCACGATCCTCAGCGAGGACCGCGCAGCGCACGCCGCCGCAAAATCAATTCGACATCGAAACGATTTCCTCACGCGACGGGCAAGGCGCGCTCGAGCACCTGCTGCGCATTTGCATCAACGGTAGCTACCACTCGGTCGATGCAGACGGTCGATGTTGCGCCTTGGACGCGACTTGACCGACAATAAACTGCGCTAACAGGAACCTGGGCGTTCGGTTGGAAGGCCGCGGAGCCCGTGGATCAACGAGTGTGCTTCGGTGGCTCTGACGCCGGCAAAGCTGGGTCGGGAAGATGATGCCCAGGGTTGCCAGCCTGGAGTTGGTCCTGGGCCTCGCCGCCTTCGCTGCGTTGGCATGGCCCCGGCGGTCCCGACTTGCGACCGCCGGACGTCCGACGGTGCAGGCGCTTGAGCTGCGGGTGGAGGAACAAGGTCACACGCAAACCGTGCGCACGACGGTTCCCGCGACGATCGGCCGACAAGCCGGGGCGACGGTCGTCCTGACCGATGCGAACGTGAGCCGCCTGCATGCACGAATCGACGCTAGCGAAGAAGGACCGATGATGCGCGATCTGGGGAGCCGCAATGGAACGATGATCAACGGCCGTCCAATCGGCGCGCCCCAAGTGCTTGTCGCCGGCGATCAGATCGATGTGGGGCTGGCGCACATCGTGATCGAACGCATCGACTGATGGACGTTGCGGTCGGTTTCGAGGGCCGGCGCGGCGTCGGGATCGAGGCGCATCTGTCCGAGATGCTGATTCCCGATTTATGGGTGTTGGGTGTCGCGCGCGGCTTCGGCTCTACGTTGCAGGGTGAGCCAACGGCAACCTTGGCCTTGGCGACGGTGCGCGAATACTTGCGGCGTGGTTTGCGGATTGGCGCGCTGGGCCCGCGCCACTCCGCGCGAACCCTACGCGCGCAGCTGATGGCGGCGTTCGAACATGCCAATGTTCGACTCTTTGGGCTGAGCGGCAGCGACGACGACTTCGTCGGAAGCGGAACGTCGATGACGTTGGCGCTGATTGCGGGCGACCGAGCGTTGCTTGCTCACGTCGGTGACGGTCGCGGTTACCTTTTCCGAAAAGGCCTCGTCGAAATGCTCTCGAGCGACGATGCCTTAGTGCTCGATCCCGTCGCCAGCGCTCACGGCTCCGGCACAACGATCGGACGACCGCGGTCGCTCCTGTGGCGCAGCCTTGGCACGCAGGCGAAGGTCGAAGTGGGGATTGTCGCCGTCGATCTGGCGTCCGACGACTTGCTGATGCTGTGCACCGAAGGCATTTATCGCAGCGTCGCGTCGAGCGCGTTGCGTGACAGCTTGAGCCTAACCACGACAGCGGCATCCGGCGTTGCCCGCGTCATGGCGCAAGTGCGAGCCACCACGCAGGTCGGATCGGGAACGATGGTCCTCGCCCGCCGCTGCCCAACGGCGGAAACTTCGCGGCCGCGATGGATGTCGCGTATGTGGCTCAAGATCGCCTTCGTCGTTGCCTTGATCGCCGCCGCCGTCGGTGGTGCGCTCTTCTCGGGACCACTGGGACTGCCGGGCGATCGCACGCCCATTCATACCGATAGCCCTTCACGCTAAGCGGCTCGCGCCGATGGCAGGCGCGCTGGCCATCGCCGCGTTTGCCGTTTCGTTGGCGCCGCCAGGATCGATCGGCTCGCCGGCGTTGCTCGCTGTGCTCGGGTTAGCCGCCGTTGCCTGGGTTCTGCGCCCGCCGGCCAACGTGCACCGCGACGACGTCTTGCCGGCGGCGGCGGTCGCGCTCTCCGGTATCGGACTAGCGGTGATCGCCCGGCTGTCGGATGACTTGGCGCACAAACAAGTGCTGTGGTTGGCCGTTTCGCTTATTGGCGTGCACCTCATCGCCCCAAGCGTTGGACGTTTTCGGCGACTGGCAACCTTCAAATATCTTTGGGTGCTGGCATCGATTGCACTCTTCGGGCTGCTGGCGGTGATCGGCGAAGAAGTGAACGGTGCGCGGCTCTGGATTCGCCTGGGGCCGATCCACTACGAACCCGTCGAGTTGATCAAATTGTTCATCGTGTTTTTTCTGGCCGGGTATCTCGCCGAAACCGCCGACATCATTGCCGCCGCTCGGCCGTGGTCCGTTCGTGCGAACGCAAAATATCTGGGTCCCTTGTTTTTAGGTTGGGGCGCCTCAATGGCGATTTTAGTGTTCGAACGCGACATCGGAATGGCGACCCTGCTGCTGCTAACCTTTGCGATTGTGCTCTATGTGGCAACCCAGCGAATCGACCTGATCGCCGGGGGGACGGCGCTGTTCGCGCTGGCCGTGATGTGGGCGACCCGCCATTACACCTATATCGGAACGCGGATCGACGCCTGGCGCGCCCCGTTCGACGATCCGCTCGGTCGGGGCTACCAACCGCTCCAGGGGCTGTTTTCGATCGCGGCCGGCGGTCTATTCGGTACCGGCTACGGCCTCGGTCACCCGACGCTCATCCCCGAAGCCTCGACCGATTATGTCTTCGCGACTTGGAGCGAAGAGTTCGGTGCGCTCGGTGCACTCGTTTTGATCGCCGTATTTTCCCTTATCGTGTACCGGATTCTGCGCATCGCCGAGCGACAGTCCGATCGCTATGCAAAGCTGCTGGCAACCGGCCTGGCAGCGACCTTCGGCGTGCAGGTTCTCGTGATCGTCGGCGGCGTGCTGGGTCTATTTCCGCTCACTGGGATCACGCTACCGTTCATTTCATATGGCGGCAGTTCGCTAGTCGCTAATTTCGTGCTGATCACGCTCGCGTGGGGAATCAGCTCGCGGCGCGAATCCCCGTCAGCGCAGCTCGTGCCCGAACAACCCGGCGACGTACGCATGCAGCGTCGGATCGACGCCGGCGAGCCGGGCGCGGCTGACCCGCGGCCACGGTGAATGTGGATCGTTCACTTCAACGTACGCGCGCAGCGCCTCAGCGAGATATTCATCGACGCCGGTAGCCGCATATGGCGTCACGAACTCGCCCGCGCGGGCGAAGGCTGACCGGAGAGCCGCATCATAACTCGAACGGTAGACTCCGCCGCCAAGTGCGCAATCGAGGGCGTGGCCGAATTCGTGCGCGACCGTCATGGGGCTTGTGGACCGCAAGTACACCGCCTTTTCTTCAACTACGAACAGCCCGGCCGGCGGCACCGGCCAGGCATCGACGTCGACGCCCAGTCTTCGCAGCGAGGCGGATCGATTTAGGTAATGCTCGCTGGTTCCCAGCGCAACGATCCGGATTCCGCTGCGGGCAGCAAAGCCGAGCGCCGCGCTGCCAAAGCGGCGCAGGATCGGAACAATGGCGTCGACCGCGCTGGCACAGGTTTCGGCGGCGAAAACCAGTGCGGCTGGGTCGAGCGTGGTCTCCATTCGGTCATCTTCCCATCAGATGATGACCCCGATATGTCCCAGCCATAGCCGTGAATCGGCAGGCGGCGTGGCCGGCCTTGCCGCGCACGGTCTGGCGGAACGCGACGGTCGTATGCCGTAACCGGTACCGGATGAGCGATGCCCGTTATCTGTATGTCGAGCACCTGACCGACGCCATTTGTCCGACCTGCGGCGAGTTGGCGGTCCCCGGCTCGGTATCACACGGCTTTTCGATGTCGCACGTGGCCGATGGAGCCGGCGAGCCGCTCGCCGCGCCCGATCCGCTGCCGGCGACGCTTCGCCTGTCCGCTATCTGCCCGCGCGGACATGAGGTGATTATGACCTTTCCCGGCGACGTGCGCTGCATGACGTATAAGGCGCGTCCCGACGCCAAGTCGCGGACGGTCACGCGGCGTGAGTAGCGCTCGCTCTGGCCTCGCCGGGATGATCGGCGACACCCCGCACATTGTGCTGGCGAAACTCTCGGCGGTTCTCGAGCGCACGATCGTCGGCAAAGCGGAATTTCTGAACCCTGGCGGTTCCGTCAAAGACCGGGCGGCGCTGGGGATTATCGGCGCTGCGGAAAAACGTGGTACGTTGCGGGCCGGCGGCACGATCGTCGAAGGGACGGCTGGCAATACCGGCATCGCGCTCGCGCTGCTGGCCAATGCGCGGGGCTACCGCAGCATCATCTGTATCCCCGACGATCAGTCGGAGGAAAAAATCGCGCTCTTACGGACGATCGGGGCGGACGTGCGTGTCATCGCGGCTGCGCCGTTCACGAGTCCGGACAACTACTATCACGTCGCGCGCCGCATCGCCGAATCGACCGCCGATGCCATTTGGGCCGACCAGTTCAACAATCGGGCGAACCGCGATGCGCACTACGCGACGACTGGGCCGGAAATATGGTCGGCGTTCGGTTCACGCCTGGCGGCGTTCGTCGCCTCGTGCGGTACGGGCGGAACCTTGGCCGGTACCGGCGCTTTTCTCAAGGAGAAGAATCCGGCCATTCGGCTCGTGCTCGCCGATCCGCTTGGCTCTGCGCTGTACAGCCACGTGAAATGCGGCAATCTGGAGACGACCGGCGATTCGAACATCGAAGGTATCGGTATCAAGCGGATTACCGAGAACTTTGCGGGTACGCCGATCGACGATGCGCTGCAGATTGACGATCGGATGGCGGTCGAGATGGCGTATTGGCTGCTGCGTAACGAGGGGTTGTATGTGGGCGGATCCGCCGCGCTCAACGTCGCGGCTGCCGCTCGTTATGCGCACACGCTACCCGCTGGCAGTACGATCGTGACGGTCCTGTGCGACGGCGGAGAACGATACCGGTCGCGGCTGTGGAACCAAACCTGGTTGGCGGAAAACGACTGCCTGCCGTCGGCGACCGGATTAGACTTCCTCTCGCCGGTGGGCGCGCCGTGATCGCGCTCGATCGCAAGCTGTTCTTTCGCGACTTCGATCTGCTGGCAAACATCGGCCTGGATGCTGACGGGCGTATGCAACGGGTCGCATTTAGCGATTCAGAACAAGCGGCGCGCGGTTTCGTCGAAGGCCGAATGCGCGACTACGGGCTGGCGGTGCGTCGCGATCCTGCCGGCAATTCAATCGGCACGTTACTCGGAATCGAATCGGCGCTGCGCCCGATTGCGATCGGATCGCATACGGATTCGGTTCCCAGCGGCGGCCGCTTCGACGGTGCTCTCGGGGTGATAGGCGCGCTCGGTTGCGCGGCGGCATTATCGACGGGCGGAGCGCGCCTGCGCCATCCGCTGGCCGTCATCGACTTTGCGGGGGAAGAAGCGACGCTGTCAGTGGGACTACTCGGCAGCAGCGCAATGGCCGGCTCCTTCGATCCGGCAATCGTCGAGCGCGAGGCGTGGGACGGCCGGGCGGTTGGTGAGCATCTGCGCGCCGGCGGACTAGATCCCGCTCGCATCGCTGATGCCGCCATCGCGCCGGGCAGCTTCGCGGCGTATCTCGAACTCCATATCGAGCAGGGCGCAATTCTCGAGGCGCACGGTTTTCCGCTCGGCGTCGTCGACGGTATCGTGGGAATTCGACGCTACGAGATCACCTTTATCGGGTATGCAAACCACGCCGGCACGACGCCGATGGATTCCCGCCGTGACGCCTTGCTGCTAGCGACGCCATACGTCGAAGCCGTACGGCGCATAGCGCTCGCGCACCGGATTGTCGGAACGGTCGGACGAATTCACCTCGAACCCGGTGCGCCGAACGTGATTCCGGGGCTGGCCGTGCTGGACGCTGAGATTCGCGGGCTGGACGATGCAGCGCTCGACGCGGCCGAAGGCGAGCTGGAAGAGCTTGCAAACCGTTGCGAGGCGAGCTTCGCGCGGCTCGCTCGTGTCGACGCGGTGCGCTCCGCCGCCGGGCCGCTGTCCGTTTTGGAGGCAACCTGCGCTGCCGCCGGTGTGCCGTATCAACGCCTGTCCAGCGGCGCGGGCCACGACGCGATGCACATGGCGGCGCTCGCGCCGCAGGCGATGCTTTTCGTTCCAAGTCGCGGCGGCATCAGCCATTCGCCGGACGAGTTCACCGAAGCCGATAGCTGCGCGCTCGGAGCCGAAGTCTTCCTGCAGGCACTCCTCCGGCTCGATGCCACGCTCGACTAGCCGCCGCTAACGGCTACTGGTCAGAACGGACGATCGCCCGCCACTTGAGCGCGATGCAAGATGCGCCGCAGTTCACCGTCGAACGCATCGCGGCGATGCATCGTGCAGCGGTTATCCCACATGATCAGGTCACCGATCCGCCACTCTTGAGTCCACGTCAGCTCGAGCCGCGTCGCGTGCGCCCAGAGCAGGTCGAGCAACTCCTCACTATCGGCCAGCTCGAGGCCGACAATATGGGCGTTATTGCGCCGGCCGAGGAACAGCGCTTTGCGTTTTGTGACCGGGTGGGTGCGCAAGAGCGGGTGCGCGGCACCCGGCGCTTCGCGCGGATCGGTCACCCGGCCGAAACCCTTGCGTAATTGTCCCGTGCTGTTAATGCTCGCATCGTGTTTGCAAAGCAGCCCTTCAATCCGTTTGCGAACGTTGGTCGGCAGCGTGTCGGCGGCCGAGTACATGTTACCGAAGCTGGTATTCCCGGCGCCGCTCGGAACTTCGATCGCATACAGGATGCTGGCGTTCGGCGGCGCATCCTTATACGACATGTCGGTGTGCCATTCCGATTCGCCGTAACCCAGCCCGCCGATCGGCCGGCCGTCGACGACGACATTAGAGATGACATTGAGTTCCGGATACCCTGCAAGCCAAGGTTGACCTGTCGTGGTGATCGGCGCCAGATCGAGCGTTCCGAAATTCTTGCTGAATCGCACCAAATCGTCGTCGCCGATCTGCTGATCGCGAAAGCGCAGAACCAGGTGTTCGTGCCAAGCTCGTTTGATCTCAGCGATCGAATTTTGATCGAGCGGCTGGTGGAGGTCGATGCCGACGACGTCGGCGGCAAGCGGGGCACCGCTGGGGCAGATCTCGAGTTGAGGTTTGGCGGTAGTAGCCACGGTAGCTCCTTGCAGTGGTGCAGGCTCCGCGCTCGGGCGGAGACCAAGGTTGGCTCGGTTTATCGATGCGCGCGTTGCGAAGTGACTCCAACGGCGGTATCTGCGATATCGGCGGCGATCGCGTCGCCCATGGCGATGGTTGTCGCGTCGCCGCCCAAATCGGGCGTGAGCGCGCGGCGGTCCTCGATCACTTTTTCGCAGGCCCGCGAGATCGCCGCCGCCGCCCGCGAGCGCGGGTTCGTGGTCCAATCGATGGCCCAGCAGCTCGATCATCATTTGTCCCGACATGATCATCGCATATGGGTTAGCGATGTTTTTGCCGGCGATGTCCGGGGCCGAACCGTGCGTCGCCTGCCGGCCGCTCACAGCTCGTCCTTCATCCGCCGCGGCAGCGAGGCATGGGCGGCACGATCGATATGCGCTTGCATCAGGCGCCGAACCGCCTTCGCGTCGCGGTCGCCGAGCGCTTCGACGATGCGGCGGTGCTCGCACCATGATGCCCGCGCCCGGCCGGGCCGGCGCATGCTGTACCGGCGAATTTCCGTTAACAGCCGCATCATGTCCTCAACGATTCGCGCAAGCACCAAATTGCCGCTCGCGCGGGCGATGCCGGCATGCAATTCGTAGTTGTAGCGCGAGATCGTTTCCAAATCGGACGGCGTCTTTGCCAAGACGGCATCGGCATGCTCGCAGAGGTTCCGGAGCCTCGCGAGTTCTCTCGACTTGATCGTGGCGGCCGCGAGGGCAGCGCTCTCAGGCTCGACGATCCGGCGTACTTGACACAGGTCCCAGAGTTCACGCGGGGCGACGACGCCCGACGATGTGGGCCGCAAAGCCGCGGCCAAACTGCCGTGCGGGTCGCTGTGCGCGACGAAAGTGCCGCGGCCGTGCTGGATGTTCAAAACGCCAACCGACTCGAGTACTCGCGTCGCTTCCCGGAGCGCACTGCGGCTCACGTTTAGGCTGGTCGCCAGCTCGCGCTCAGGGGGAAGCCGTTCACCTGGCGACAGGACCCCGCCGATGATCTGCGCTCGGAGCCGTTCCGCAATGCGCGTCGGGAGGTTTTCCGTCGAGGTGATCAGCGGTGCGAACTTCGCCACTACCCATGCGAGCTTCGGTATTGGTCCGACCTCATTCCTCCGGCCACGCAGGAGAGTTGGCCCTCGCCGAGCGAGATTACCCCCGACCGCATCACGCCGCGAGGTCCCCCAACGTTACGACTGCTCGTGTCCCAATGTTCTCGGGCGGGCTGCCAAAAGGCGGCGGCATAACGTAATGTTGTTCGCCGGGTTGCTAGACGGGTTCCACCATATCTTCACGTTCCACTATCTGTGGATCATCGTGTTCGGCAGCGCCATCGGTATCGCGGCCGGAGCGACGCCCGGGATGAGTTCGTCGGGGGCGACGGCGCTGTTGATACCGTTCACTTTTTCGATGGACGCGGTTGGAAGTCTCGCGCTCTTGGCTTCGGTGTATACTGGCGCGCAATATGGTGGCTCGATCAGCGCGACCTTGCTCAATACGCCGGGCGCACCCGAATCGGCGGTTATCGCATTCGACGGCTACCCGCTTTCGCAGCAGGGCAAAGCCGGCAAAGCGCTGACGTCGCTTACGCTGGCGGGACTGGTCGGAGGGCTCGTCGGCACGGTGGTGCTGGTTACGTCGGTCGTTCCGCTGGCGAAGGAAGCGCTGCGCTTCGGTCCGACCGAGATGTTCGCGCTGGCGATTTTCGGAATCACAGTCATCGGAAGTTTGGTGCAGGGCGGAATTTGGCGCGGGCTGGCCGCCGGCGCGCTGGGCTTGCTGGTCACGACGGTCGGCCAAGACGCGGTCTCGGGCGCCAACCGCTACACCCTCGGTACGACGACCTTGCTCAGCGGCATTCCGTTCATTCCCGCACTGATCGGGCTGTTCGCGTTGTCGGAAGCATTCGTGCTGATCGGTAAGCGTAACGAAGCACCCCATCTCACAAAGGTCAGGACGCGGCACGAATGGCCGGCCGACATCAGGGAACTTGGCATGTGGTTGAAGTTCATGCTGATTGGGGCCGGCGTCGGACTGTTCGTCGCCGTTCATCCCGGCGGAGGCGCGACGATCGCGTCACTCATCGCGTACAGCGTCGCCCGCCAGTTGTCGCGCCGGCCCAAGCTCTTCGGCAAGGGCGCGATCGAAGGGATCATCACCCCCGAGGCGGCCGACAAAGCGACGGTCGGCGCGGCGATGATTCCGATGCTCGGCTTAGGAATTCCCGGCTCCGCGACGACGGCTGTTTTGATGGGTGCGTTCACGCTTCATGGGCTGGAGCCCGGACCGACGATCTTCAAGAATCATGTCGACGTCGTCTGGGCGCTGTTCGCCAGCCTGTTCATCGCCAACCTGGTGGTTTTTGCGCTCGGGTTTGTCGGAGTGCCGGTATTTGCTCGCGTGACGCTCATCCCTCGGAAATATCTGATCGCGAGCATCGTCGCGCTGTGCTTCATCGGCTCGTACGCGAACGGTGCGAACATGCTCGCCGTCTGGGCTACGCTCGCCTTTGGGATTCTCGGATATGGATTGAAGCGAGCGGCCATCCCGGTGCCGCCGGTCGTTTTGGGGATGGTGCTCGGACCGTTGCTTGAGACCAACCTGCGCCAAGCTCTAATTATCAGTGGCGGTAATTGGCTGTTCCTTTTTCAAAGCCCGATTGCGCTTTTTCTCTACGGCCTGGCGGCGGTATCGATCGGCGTCCCGCTGATCCTCGCGCGCCGCACTCGCGACGACGTGTCGGTGCTCGCCGAGCAGGTGTCCGCGTGAAGGAGAGCGACGTGCCACCGGCTCGTGGGCTCGATTTTGGGAAGGGGATGTTGGTGGCGTTGTTCGCGTTCGGCGCGCTGTTATTCGCCGGAACATTCGCTATCGACGGGTCGGTCGCAGCAGGGATGGATCCGGGCCCCGTCTTCGTGCCGCGCGCATTCTCGGGCGCATTGATGCTCTTCTGCGGGCTCGCCTTTGGGCTGTCGAAAAGCAATGCCGGCGCGGCGGTCCGCACCGATCCTCTCATTTTCGGCGCAATGTTCGTGGGTTTCGCGTACGTGATCGCCCTCCCGAGGGTGGGATTCGGCGTCGCGACCGCCGCGATGGTCGCGGTCATTTTGTTCGCGATGCGCGCGGGCGCGTTGTGGCGCATACTGCTGTTCGCAATCGCATTGACGGCGGCGATCTACCTTATCTTCGAACGTCTCATGACCGTCGGGTTGCCGGCCGGGCCGTGGGGATTCTGATGAAAGGATATTCGATGACCGGACTCAGACTCGGCGGCGCCACGTTTCGCAACCACGCGGCGATCGTCCGCGACCGTGAAGGCGCAAGCTGATGGCATTGCACGACATGGTCGAGCCATCGCTCAAGATCGTTCCGAGCGGCGAAGCGCTCGGCGCGGATGTGTTGGGTATCGACCTATCTCAGGATATCGATGAGATGACCTTTCGAACGATCGAGCAAGCGTGGTTGGATCATTTGGTCCTGCGCCTGCGCGGGCAGCGGTTGACCGACGCACAGCTCATCGCATTCAGCCGGTGGTTCGGCGATCTCGATCTTGCACGTCTCGACGATTACAAACCTTTCGTGCAGGACCATCCGGAGATCATGGTGATCTCCAACGTGGTGGTCGATGGTCAGCCGATCGGGAAGCTCGGTGCATATGAGGCTGAGTGGCACACCGATTTGTCATACGTCGAGAAACCGCCGAAGGCGAGCCTCCTGCACGCCCTCGAGGTCCCAAAAGCCGGCGGAAACACGGGCTTCCTCAACATGTACCGTGCGTATGAGACCCTGCCGGCCGAACTGAAAGCAGCCGTCTGCGGCCGCTTCTGCAAGCATGACGCTTCGCGTAACAGCGCCGGTGTCTTGCGCGCCGGATTTGAGGAAGTCGACGATCCACGCGACGTGCCCGGCCCGCTTCAGCCGCTGGTCCGCATTCATCCGCAAACCCGAAAGAAGGCGCTGTATTTGGGCCGCCGTCGGAGCGCCTCGATCGTCGGGCTGCCATTGGACGAAAGCGAGAAGCTGCTGGACGCGCTGTGGGCCCACGCAACGCAGCCGACGTTCACGTGGACGCAAGTCTGGCACGTCGGGGATTTAATCGTATGGGACAACCGCTGCGTGATGCATCGTCGCGACGCGTTCGATCCAACCATGCGCAGGATTATGCACCGAACCCAAGTCCAGGACCACACATCCGTCGAGATAGCGAGATAACATGCCGAAGTTCGTAACGCTGCTAGCCGGGACGCTGTTGTGCTTAACCGGCTTCGCTCCCACATCCGCCGCCGAGACGTTTCCAACCAAGCCAATTGTTCTGGTCTCGTGGTCGGCGGCCGGTTCTCCCGTTGACGTCATGGCCCGCGAGATCGCCAAGCTCGCGCCAAAGTACCTGGGCACGTCGATGGTCGTCGAAGATAAGGTTGGGGCCGATGGAGGCAACGCCTTGAGTTACGTCTTGGGCCAACCGGCTGACGGCTATACCTTGCTCGCGCTCACCAACTCCCTGATGGTCACACTGAATACGTCGCTAAAGGAAAAGTTCAAGACCGACCAGTTTACGTTTTTGGCGAGCCTCGAGACCGATCCATACGTCGTTGCGGTGCGTACCGAAAGCCCGCTGAAAACGTTCGCCGATCTCACGAAGGCCGCGAAACAAGGGAATCTTTCGATCGGTGGACCGTTCGCGCAATCGGCGGAGAGCTTTTTCGCGCGCGAGATGGGGGGCACGGTCGGGATGAAATTCAACTGGGTCCCATTCAGCGGAGGTTCCCCCGCGGTTGCCGCCGCGTTGGGCGGACACATTGATGCGGTATGCACGAATATCAGCGGCGTTAGCGCGCTGGTCAAATCAAGTCAAATGCGCGTGTTGGCCGTCTCTACGCTCCAACCGGCGGCCGTTCTGCCCGGAACACCGACATTTGCATCGCTGGGCTATAAGTCGCTGACCGGCTCGCATTGGCGTGGGGTGATGGCAAGGACTGGACTTCCACTAGCCACCGAAAGCCGGCTTGCGAATTTCCTCAAAGCGGTCGCCGAGGATCCTGAATTCAAGCAGTATGTCGTGCAGGCTGGGCTGGTGCCGTACTACAACGATCGCAATCAGCTCGAAAAAATCGTTGCCGAGCAGATGGTTTCGATCGGCAAAGACATCTCGGCCGGCATCGGCGCAAAGTAAGTGCTCACCCGACGGTTGGCGGAGTACGCCTGTGGACTCCAGTGGCCGGCACTGCCCGCCATCGTCCGTGACCGCGTACAAGATGTGCTGCTCGACGCGCTCGCGTGCGAAGCCGCGGGGCAACGCAGTGCCGTGCATCGCCGGCTGGTGGGCGCGCTCGAACGGGCTGGCGATACCGGAGCCAGCACCCGCGCATTCACGGCCGGGGTGGCAATTCACGCGCTGGAATTCGACGACGCGCACAAACGCAGTAAGACGCATCCGGCGGCCGTCGTCATTCCGGCGGTGCGCGAGGCGGCGCGGTTGTCGGGCGCGAGCGGTGCCGCGACTCTTGCGGCGATCGTTGCGGGCTACGAAGTGATACTGCGACTCGGGGCGGCTGTCGGTGCGTCGGCGCACCGACGAGCCGGCTGGCATGCAACCTGCACGACCGGGGTAGTTGGCGCTGCAGTCGGAGCCGCGCAGGCGCTAGGGCTCGACTCGGAGCGGACGGCGGAGGCGATCGGGCATGCGGTCGCCGCTGCAGCCGGCAACTTCGCTTTTTACCGGGAAAGCGCGATGACCAAGCCGATCCAAGTCGGGAATGCAGCGCGAGCTGGGTTCTTCGCGGCTTTAATGGCTGCCGAAGGTGTGCGCGGGACGCACTCGGGCCTCGAAAGCGACGATGGGGGCTACTTTAAGCTTTTTGGTGGTGATCCGCAGGCAGCGCTCGCTGGCCTGGATGCGTTCCGCATTCTCGAAGTGGCCTTCAAGCCCTATCCGTGCTGTCGGACCGTTCAAGCCGCGATCGACGCAGCGTTGGAGCTACGCCCGTTCTATCGAGGCGGCCCGATTGCCGTCCGGACCTTCGCGATCTCAATCGAGCAGAATGGCTTTCATGCCGACGGCGATCCGCGGCGCGCGCAGTTTAGCTTGCCCTACGTCGTCGCCGCAGCGTTTGCCGATGGTCGCATCGACCTCGACTCGTTCGCGCCGGTGCGCGTGAAGGCACTCGCTCAGGCTGAACAGCGCGTTACATGGGCGATCGATCCGGCGCTCGACGCGCGTTATCCCGAAGATTGGCCGGCCGAGGTCGAGATCGACGGTATGGCGCCGGTTCGAATCGATGTCGCAACCGGTGATCCGCGTAATCCGATGACGCCGGACCGCTGGTCGGCAAAGCTGAGCTCCTGTGCCGGCGATAACGCCGACGCCCTCGCGCGCGCAGTGGCTGCGATGGCTCAAGCGCTGCCCGCCTAATTTTTGGCTTCGATCGGGTGGCGCCGTACGCCCCGGGGGCGCCAGGGAGGCGTGGAGCTATACCCAGTCGGGGTGAGTCTTCACGTACGGCTGCAAGCCGCCGCTGTCGACGAGCGTGCGCACGAAGAGCGGGAGCGGCGCGGCAACGATGTCGATCGCGCGCTCGGGAAGGCTGACGCGTCCAGCGCTCGGGTCGATTTCGATTAGGTCGCCATCCCCAATTGGCCCGGTGTCACAGGCGATCGCATAGAGCCCGTTGTTGATCGCGTTACGAAAGAAGAGTCGAGCAAAAGAGCGTGCGAGCACTGCACCGATACCGAGCGAGCGCATCACTTTGACTGCCTGCTCGCGCGACGAGACGGCGCCGAAGTTGCCGCCACCGACCAGGATGTCGCCCGGCGCGATCTTCGCCGGGTACTCCGGCCCCAATGCTTCGAGTGCGTGCGCCGCGATCTCGGCGATGCTCTGACCCTGGTCGTTGTACTTGTTCGTGAAGTGGAGGTCGGTGTTGAAGAAATCACCGAGTAAATGCGCGCGGCCTAGAATCATGCGATGCGCGCGGTGAATTGCGTGACATCCGCCGCGGCGATGCGCCCGGCGACCGCCGACGAAGCGACCGTCGCCGGCGACGCGATGTAAATTTCTGCCGAGGCATTTCCCAGCCGGCCTGCAAAATTGCGGTTCGCGGTCGAGATTACGACTTCACCATCCGCTGGGACGTACTGCCGGTTCATGGCGACGCAGCTTCCGCAGCCCGGCGGTAGCACCGTTGCGCCGGCCTCGACGAGCGTCGCGATGATGCCGTTTCGAAGGGCCGCGAGATAGGTTTCGCTCGAGCCTGGATTGATGAGCAGCCGCGTTCCGCGCGCGACACGTTTGCCGGCGAGCACCTCGGCAGCGATGCGCAGATCGTCGATGCGCGCATTGGTGCACGAGCCGATGAATGCGACGTCAACCGGTGTGGAGGGGAGATCCTCGACCGGCGTGACCCGATCGATCTTGTGTGGAACGGCGATCTGTGGCACCAGCGTCGGCAGCTCGCAAACGATTGTCTGCGCGTATTCGGCATCCGCGTCGGGTGCGACGGCGGAGTAGGGGCCGATGTTGCGGGCATCAAGCCACGACTGCGTTCGATCGTCGAATGGCGCGAGCGCCGCCTTGGCGCCCAGCTCAGCCGCGTGATTGGAGAGCGTGAATCGCGCATCCATTGGTAAGCTGCGAAAGCCGTCGCCGCCGAACTCGAGCGCCTGATACGCGGCGCCATCCTCGCCTATTCGGCGGAGGAGCCAGAGCGTCAGATCCTTAGCGCTGACGCCCGGCGCTAAGGTTCCCACGAGTTCGATCCGTAGTGTCTGCGGCACGCGCAGCCACAATTTTCCGGTCGTCAATAGCGCTACAAAGTCCGACGATTCGATCCCCGTACCGAAGCAGTTCAGCGCACCATAGGTGACCGAATGCGAATCCGTTCCGACAGTTATGCCACCGGGGGCGACATGGCCACGCTCGGTCATCAGGTTATGACAGACCCCCTCGCCTACGTCGTACAGCGTCGCGTCGATGCGCTCGGCGAAGGCGCGGATGCGGCGGTGAAGTGCGGCCAGCTGCGCGCTGGGCGGAGGCCCGTAGTGATCGAGCACCAGCACAACGTCGCCGGCGAACCGCCGTGGAGCGCCGACCTCCTCAAACAAGGCCATCGTTTGCTCGAGCCGGGCATCGTGCGCCATGATCGCGTCGGCCGGAACGACGACGAAGTCGCCGGCGCGCGCATCGGTGCCGCTGTGTCCGCTGAGCATTTTCTCAGCCATCGTCTTGCCGACCGTCGTGTCCTCCGATTGGTTTTTAATGTCTGAACGGATGCTTGTCCGCTCATCGTCCCAGCGCCTTTCGTTCGCCGATGGCAGTGGCATGAGTTCGAGGATCATGAACGGGGCGCGCACTTGATGGGAGCCCGCGCGGAGGCCACCAAAGCGCTTGCGGAGGCATCGAGATGTTTCGCTGAATTCGCATTCCTCGCAGCGCTGATCTCTTTCCTCGGCACGGATTGACACCGGCGTTCGCCGACTCTGGCAAACCTAATGATCGTCGCGAAGGAAGCGTAAATCGGCGGGCCCGCATGGCGAGAGCCGACGGCGGCGTCGATTGTTGGGTTGCGCTTCCGCGTGATTGAGAAAGACGCGGTGTCGGATCAGGTCGACGAGCCTGCGGGCACGAACTCTACCGCGACAACGGGCTCGGATCATTTTGGCTGAGAAATCGCAAATGGCGGTCGACGACACCTTGGCGCTTGCGGACCAGAAGTGAGGCTTGGAGACGCCTTCTCGGACCGACGTAGATGGAATATGCGCCTTATTGCGGTCGAGGTCGGCGCCGTTCGATGTCAGGAACACTGCGAGCGCCCAGGCCGCCCGCAGCGGCGTCATTTTATATATTCGGCATTCAAAGGAGAAGCGAGCGAATCCGGCGCCACATCGATAGATGTTTTTCCAGGAATGTTAGCGCTTGCAGCATGGATAAAGGCGATTAGACCGGCCTTCGCGGTGCAGCTTACCCCAGACCCACCGCTAAGCCAGTAGTCAGTGCGCGGAGATGACGTTGACTACAGAAAAAAATCCCTGGGGTTCACAACGACGTCCATCGGACCTAATCGCTGTTGGCTTGGCTTGGTTTTTCACGATCAGCCTTACGACCAAAAGACGAGTCCCGCGGTTAGAGGGGGTCGGGCCTCTGCGACGCGAGCGGTAGCGACGATGCGGCGATCCGTGCTGTTACGGCAAGAGCTGCGGAAGCGGTCATCGATTATTCGTGCGACTACTCTCGCAGCGGCCGGCTGTCTTGACGTTCCACGCGGCGCATGCTACGGTGAGCGGACATGATGCCACGCCAATTCAAGGCCGCCGACTGTTGCACCAGCTGTTGTCCCGCAATCGGGTTCTTTGCGGACGGGTGATGTTGGCGCGCAGATAAGGTACATGAGACGATCGCGAGCCCTCAGCCGAACCGGCCGGGGGCTTTTTCTTGTTCGTCGACGACCGCCGAATCGATGCGGCGGCTCCTCGCACGTTTTAGGGAGATGGGATGTCGAAAATCTATGTGATCCACGAGAACGCGGCATGGTACGTCCCGCTTGATGATGCCTTGGACGCTCGGGGCGTTCCACATGAAGAACTATTTTTTGATACGGGTCAGTTCGCCGTCGACTCGCCTCCGCCGGCAGGCGTATTCTATAATCGCATGAGCGCATCGTCGCATACGCGCGGCCATCGCTACGCCGCTGAACTGGCGACCAACTTCATCGTCGTGCTCGAACGATTCGGTCGGCGAGTGGTGAATGGAAGCCGCGCGATTGCGCTGGAGATGAGCAAGATTCGGCAATATGCCGCGCTATCGGAGGCAGGAATTCGCACGCCGCGCACCGTCGCGGCCGTCGGGATCGACCAACTCATTGCGGCCGCCCAGCGGTTCGACGCACCCTTCATCGTCAAACACAACCGCAGCGGCAAGGGACTTGGGGTCGAGCGGATCGCCTCCCACGAGATGCTTGGCGCCTATTGTGGTAACGCGGCTTACGAGCCGCCGATCGACGGTATCACATTGATCCAGGAATTCATCGACTCGCCCGACCGATCGATCACGCGCATGGAGTTTGTCGGTGGCCGGTTTGAGTATGCTGCGCGCGTCGACACGACCTGTGGTTTCGAGCTGTGCCCGGCTGATGGTTGCTCGATCGCCCAGCCGTCGCCGGGAACGCGTCTCGCCTTCGAGGTGCTGCCGGCATTTGCGCACCCGCTAGTCGAGCGCGGTGAACGTTTCCTTGCAGCGCACGGCATCGAGATTGCGGCGATCGAATTCGTCACCGACGGGACCGGTCGGGCGTACGTTTATGACGTCAACACGAACACGAACTACAACCGCGAGGCGGAGCAGCGGGCAGGAGTCGGTGGAATGGACGCGATCGCAGCGTTTCTCGATTGTACCCTCCGGGAGGCGGTCACGGTTGACGGCGCCGTCGCACAGGTGGCGTAAAGGCGGGAAAGCCGACCGGGGCCGGGTTGCGAATCCTTGCGGTACCCGCCGGTGTTCTTAGTGGGGGGCTCCGAATTTCGGCCTTTGCTGGGGGCTGACGCAACGGAGTGCCAGAAGGAGAGAGAGGGCTGTGCCAACCGTGCACAAGGTCCGTGAAATGCTCGACGAATGGCTCGTTCGCATCGGCGCGTTCTTTGGTTCAAGCGCCGGTCGTCACCTTAAATTTACTGACAGTGTCGAACTCGAGATGGAACGCCGCCGGTATTGTCAGAATCGCGGCTTCCGCGCGTAATCGAGAGCGGGGCTGACCCGTGCAGGGGCTGAAATCTAGCCGCGTGCGTCTGAGGCGCTCACTGAGCGAACCCGGCGTCGTCGTTGCTCCGGGCGCGTATGACGGCTTCTCGGCGCGACTTGTCGCGCAGGGTGGGTTTGCTGCCGTTTACCTGAGCGGTAACGGAATGTCGGGCAGCGTGCTCGGCCAGCCGGACGTCGGGCTGATGACCCTGACGGACGTCGCCGGCGTCGCGCGTCATATCTGTGCATGCGTCGACATCCCGGTTATCGTCGATGCCGACACCGGCTATGGCAACGCGATCAACGCGTTCAACACCGTTCGCACTTTGGAGAACGCCGGCGTAGCAGCGATCCAGATCGAAGATCAAGTGACTTCGAAACGCTGCGGTCATCTACCAGGATTACGTGATGTCGTCGCGTACCCCGAGGCGGTCGGCAAAATCTCGGCCGCGGCGCAGGCGCGAACTGATCCTGATCTCGTCTTAATCGGGCGAACCGACGCGCTTGCGGCCCACGGCCTCGATGAAGCGATTCGGCGAGCGAACGCTTTTCTGCAAGCCGGCGCCGACGTCGCGTTCGTCGAGTGCCAGGGCAGGCCCGAGGAACTGAGCGCAATCGTCGACCGCGTTTGCGGTCCGGTGCTCGTCAACATGGATGAAGCCGGTGCGGCGGCGAGTTTTTCAGTTGCCGAACTGGGTTCGCTCGGCGTCAAAGTCGCCATCTATCCAGGCCTGCTGCGCTACTCAGCCTGCTATGCCATGCGATCGGCGCTCGAGATACTGCGGCGGGATGGCTCGACCGTGCCAGCCCGCGAGCGCATGTTTTCGTTCGAGGAGTACAACGAACTTCTGGGCATCGAGGCGATCAAGGCGCTAGAAGAGCGCTTCCTGCATCCGCCGCCTGATGATCAACCGTAGTTCCCGCCAAGCAGAGTGCGAACGTCCCACAGTTCCGGAAAGAATTTTCTCGAGAGCGTCTGTTCGAGGTAGCTCACCCCGAGCGAGCCACCGGTTCCAGGCTTCATGCCGATCATTCGCTCGACCATGCGAATGTGGCGGCTGCGCCATAGGAGAAACCGCTCGTCGAACTCGATGAAGTCCTCGAGCAGTAAGAACAGATCGTACCAGCGCTCCGAGTCATCGTAGATCGCCTTCAGGCTAGCCAATAGCCGATCGCTCGGGGCGGCGGCGAAGCCGCGGGTCGTCAGCACGCCCTTGAGTGCGTCGTAGAGGGTCGGCTCGATTGCGCGCTGCTCGAGTCGCTCGGTTTCGGGCGGAGTTGACTGAAGAAATTGCAGGTCGGCGGTTCGCTGGGCGCCTGCCAAGAACTCGATCTCTCGAAATTGAATGGATTGGAAACCGCTGGCCGGATTGAGTCGGTCGCGGAATGCGTTGAACTCCTGCGGCGTCATGGTTTCGAGGACGTCGATCTGTTCCTCAAGCAAACGTTGAATGGCATGGATCCGCCGGAAATGCTTATTGACCTTCAACAGTTCACCGGTGTGCAGATGGCGGATGGCAGCTTGCATTTCATGGAGTAGTTGCTTAAACCATAGTTCGTAGACTTGATGCACGACGATAAACAACAACTCATCGTGATGCGGTGGATCGCTGACCGGTTCTTGCAGTTCGAGTAACCGATCGAGCTTGAGATAGGAGGTATAACTGAGCTCAGGCATCGGTGATGGATGCTTCAAATTCGGCGACCCGGGCCCGAAGTTTGACGATATCGGCGTCGCGCGCGGATAGCTCTGCGTGCTGACGGGCTTCTAGTTGGCGAAAGCGTTCGTGCAAGACGTCGTAGTCGCCGCGCAAAGTCCCGTACTGAGATAGCGCGTCCCGCAGCCTGACGACCTCGCCGTCGGTGGCCGACCGCGCCGTTCGATGGTCGGCTTCGAGCTGGCGATAGCGCGTCTCAAGGGCCGCGAGTTCCGGGCCGGCGGCGGCTGCTCGTTCGAGCGACTCGCGCAAGCGCACGATCTCAGCATCTTTGGCGCTCAGCACGGTTCGGCCGTAAGAATCCGAACGCTCGAAGTCCGCGAGCCGGCCCTGAAGGTCGTCGATCTTCGAGCGGTCCGCCTCAAGTTCGCCGACCAGCGTGGCATCTTTTTGATTGATCTCGGCAAGCACCGCCTGCTGTTCGGCGTAGCGTCCGCGGAGGATTTCGACTTCGGGAGCGAGCGGTTCGAGCTGGCTCAAACGGACTTTGAGTTGTGCCACCTCGTCATCCCTGGCAGCAATCTGCGCCACGTACCGCTGCAGTTCGCCGTTCTTCTGATGTTCGAGTTGGGCCAGCGTGGACTGGTGGTCGGTTTGCGCTGTCGCGTGGCGGCCTTGCAACTCCGCGTGCTGGCTGCGGAGACTGTCGAGTTGACCGCGCAGCGGCATCGTTTGTGCTAAGCGGTCTTGCAGCACCCGAAATTGCGTGTCGCGCTTGGCGAGCAGCTCGCGGTGTTGACTGTCGATCAACGCTTCCCGCGCCTTCCAAGTGCCCTCGCCGGCCCGAAGTCTCTCGTCGCGTTCGGCCAGCTGCTTTTGTACGGCTTCATTCGCTTGTATCGCGGCCGCCAGCGCCGCGCTGCGCTGCGCAATGGTTGCATCGCGGTTCAGCAGATCGTTGCGCAGCGCTTGTATATCGCTGGCCGCGACGCTGTACGCCGTTCGCGCTTTGGCCAGCTCGGCTTCGAGTGCTTCGGTGCGCGCCTTGTGAGCGTCGCGGTCGGTGCGCAGGCCGCGCGCCGATGCCTCGGCGGTGGCCAACATTGCCGTCGCGCTCTCGAGTTTTGAGCTTTGGCTTGCGAGCTCGGTGCGCACGCGATCGACCGCGCGTCGCTGGCCGTCGAGGTCGGCCTGCACCCGGCTCATTTGGGTGGCGGCGCGCCGGCTGGTAGGCCGTTGGAGCATCCAGCCGGCGATTCCGCCGGCGATCGTGCAAACAACCAGCGCAACGAAAACGAGGCTAAGCGAATATGACATGGGCTATTACAGCCTCCTTGCCCGGATGACGCGGAACGATGTTGGCGCGGCCAGGGAATTTGCTTCTGCGCTTGTTCGACGCTTGCCCGCTACCTCGGACGAATACGGTAGATCACACCTGCGCGATCGTCGGCGATGAACAAGCTACCTTCGGGGCCGACGGCGACACCCGTCGGCCGGCCAAGCCGACTTCCGTCGGGGCGCTGGAACCCAGTGAGGAAATCAGACCACTGCGCGTGCGGATCGTTCCAGGCGACTGGGACCTTTGGAGCATCACCATCGAGCGCCATAAATGCAACGCGCGGTGGGACCAGTGGAACGTGCCACGATCCGTGAAGCCCGACAAAAGCGCCACCCGCGAACGCGGCCGGGAAAGCATACTTCCCGGTTTGATGCAACGGATAAATCGCGGCACCGATCGGCGTCATATACGCCGGGAAAACCGCGCGCGCAACCGTCATCGACCGGCAATCGCGCTTTGCGTCGACCGCGCGCTGGTTTTCGTAGCAATGCGGCCAGCCGTAGTCGGGGACGCCGTCGTGGACGGTAAACGGATCGAAGACTTCGTAGGGGTGGCCGTGCTCCAGCATGTCTTGTTCGGCGACACCGGCCCACACGGCCCGCGTGTCGGGATTCGTCGCCAGCGCAATTGCGTTACGAATATGGGTGGCCCGCAATTTCAGCGGGCCACCTTCGAGGCCGGTCTCGAAGATGGCGGCGCGGGTCGAATCGATTTCAGGATCGCACGCGTCGCACGATGAGCCAACGCTGACGAACAACCGATCGCGTGCGATCGCGACGGTCGACGTGACGTGCCGCCGGGCCAGGCCGTTTGGTCGCACGTGCGCGATGGGTTGCGGTTTTGCCTGCGCGACCCGATCACCGGTCTTATATGGGACGCGCCAGATCGTAAACTGACCGCCGATGTAGAGTGCGTCGGGGCTCAGCGCGACGCCGGCGGCCGGCGAGTCGTCGACATGCGCAAACACGCGCGGCGCAGCGACCGCGCGTTCGGCATCGTCTACGATGAAGACGTCCGAACCCAGGGTGCCGACCAGCAGATCGCCGTTTGATGCAACCGCGAGTTCGCGCGCGGCCCGAACGTGGGCGATGATCTCAATCGAAAAGCCGCTCGGCACAGCCAGGCTCTCCGGCGCACGGACCGGATCTGCGGCCGCGACCGATGCAAACGCGACGAACGCGACGAAGCTCAGAGCGAACCAGCGAAACATGGAATCAAGCATACCACACCACAGGGTTCAGATAGCTCATGGTAAAGAGGTCGGCATGATCTCTTACGTTCTTAGGCGAGCGGGCGTCGCCGCCAGCGCGTTACTGCTATTGGTCTGCTCGGCGCAGGCGCGCGGGCCGCTCACGGTTGCGGCGCCGCAACGACCGGTCGTGGATACGTATTTCGGAACTAAGGTCGTGGATCCGTATCGGTGGCTTGAGAACGGTAACGATCCGGCGGTGAGAGCCTGGGCAGCGAAACAAACCCGGCGCACCCGCCAGTTCATCGCGTCGCAGCCGGCGCATGAATGGTATGCGGGGCGGGTAAAGCAACTCTCGAAGACATCAACGGCGCGCACGCGGCTCGCGATCGCCGGCGGCCACTACGTCTACTTCCGGCAAACGCCGCCCGAGCCGCAGCCGATCCTCGTAGCCCGCGATGGACTGAATGGTCGGGAACGCGTGCTGTATGAGCCGCGTCCAGCGGCCAAGGGCGGTGCGGCGCCCGCGATCGAGTCGGCGTTCGTGGCGCTTGATGGGTCGAAAGTCGCCTTTACCACGCAAGAAGGTGGCGCTGAAGAAGAGACGCTGCACGTCGTCGACGTCGCCAGCGGCGAGATGCTGGCCGACGTCATTCCGCATGCCGGCGGCGGAACGAGCCCAAGTGCGGTCGTGTGGGACGCCGACGGAAAGGGTTTCCTCCACACCCGCTGGCCAAACGCCACTACGATTGCCGATGCGCACTTCAATATCGCGGTATACCATCATGTGCTAGGGTCCGATCCGAGCAGCGATCCGTACGTTTTTGGTAAGGGTTTGCCACGAACGGCCGAGCTGCAGTTGATTGCCTCGCGCGACGGAAAACATCAGGCAGCCTTTGTCTCGGCCGGCGACGGCGTCCGGGCGAGCGTCTATATCCGCACCGGCGACGGTGCGTTCCGCCAAGTCGCAACTCCGGCGGATGGAATCGGAGGAAGCGGTAACGCGGGGGGCGCCTTCGTTGGCGATGCGCTGTATGTGGTGTCAACCAAGCGCGACAGCCGGGGTGAAATTTTCGCCATGGAGCCCGACCAGATGTTCGCGACGGGCAAGACGATCGTCGCTCCGAGCGCACTGGTCGTGGAGGACTTCACGCCAATCGCCGGGGGCTTCATAACGCACGATGTCGATGGTGGTGACGCGGTCGCTCGATCGTTCACGGCGGACGGTCGACTGCGCGGCCGGCTTCATCTGCCGCCACAGTCATCGCTTACAAGCTTGGCGGCCGATCCCGATGGCGGCGACGTGATCGTCGGCTACCAGTCGTACGCAACGCCGGACCGGTGGCTGCGCTATGACCCCGACCACAATGCGCTTGCACCGACCGGAATCGCGCGCCGGGTGCCGGGCGACTATTCAAAGGTGATGGTCAAGCGTGTCTTCGTGCCGTCGCTGGATGAAAAGGTGAAAATCCCGCTCGAAATCGTTCGCCTGTCGACCAAGTTGAACGGGACCGCACCGACGATCCTCGGCGCGTACGGGGCGTACGGGATCATTTCGCGGCCATCGTTCATCGGTCGTGAGCTGGCGTGGCTTGAGCGGGGCGGCGTGCTGGCGACCGCGATGATTCGGGGCGGCGGCGAATACGGAGATCGCTGGCATACCGCGGCCAAATTGCAGACCAAGACCGTCAGTTCAGACGATCTCGCAGCCTGCGCGAAGTGGCTGGCCGCCCATGGTTACGGCAGTTCCAAACACATCGGCATCAGCGGCGGTAGCGCGGGCGGATTCCTGATGGGCTTGGCGCTGACGCGTAATCCGGATCTGTATCGCGCGGTCAACGCGGCCGTCGGCTTCTACGATCTCTTGCGCGAAGAGCGAACGCCGAACGGCGCCTTCAATACCCCGGAGTTCGGGACCGTCACGGACCCTTCGCAGTTTGGCTGGATGCTCAAGCAGTCGCCGTACGAAAACGTCAAACCGAACGTCCCATATCCGGCAGTACTGATGACCACCGGTGAGAATGACCCGCGGGTCGATCCCTACAACTCGCGCAAGATGATCGCTCGGCTGGCGGCGGCGTCGAGTTCTGGATATCCGGTGCTGTTGCTGCAGAAGTCGGGCGAGGGTCACGGTATCGGTAACTCGTTCGCGCAGCGCGTTGATGCCGAGGTCGCGCGCTTGACTTTTTTTGACAGCCAATTGCGCTGATCTTCGTGCCACTGACGGCATTGCGCGGTACGCTGTAATTCTAAGCGCTCGTCCCTCGCCGGTACGCCTGCTGCTGTTGTGGCTGGCGGGCGTAGATTTGCGTGTGACCCTGCTGGCGGTTCCGCCCATGATTCCGCTGATTCATCGCGATCTTGCCCTCGACGAAAAGATGATTGCGGTGCTGACCGGGCTACCGGTTCTCCTGTTGGGGCTGGCCGCCATTCCAGGGTCGCTGCTCATCGCGCGGATCGGAGCGCGGCGCGCGTTGATTGTCGGACTGTTGCTGGTTGCGCTGCCATCGGGCCTGCGGGGTCTTGGACACTCACTACCGATGTTGTACGGGATGACACTGCTCATGGGAGCAGGCATTTCGATTAGCCAGCCGGCGATTCCGACGCTCATTGGACGCTGGGCGGCGAACAAGGTCGGTTTCGCTACGGCGGTTTACGTGAATGGGCTATTGATCGGTGAAACATTCGCGGTGGCGTTCACGATCCCACTGTTGGGCTGGTTGAACGCGAGCTGGGAAATCGGCTTGGCCTGCTGGGCGATCCCGATCTTGCTGACGGCATTATGGTTCACGGTGGCAACGCCACATGTACCGCGCGCCGCTGAGCGAGCACCGCTGCGATGGATGCCCGATTGGAGAAATGCCCAGACCTGGCGGCTCGGGTTGATGCAAGGCGGGGTTTCGGCGCTCTATTTTGGTGCGAATGCATTCATCCCCGACTATTTCCATGCGACTGGAAAATCTGAACTGGTCGGACCGTGCCTGACGGCGCTCAATGCGGCGCAACTGCCGGCTTCGATTCTGGTCTTGATCTTTGCGCGCCAATTCACCGGTCGGAAAAGGGCACTCGTGATCGCTGCTCTGGTTGCGCTCATCGGACTAGCGGGGATGCTTGTGCCGGGTCGCGATGCCGCGATCGTTGGTGCGGCCATCCTGGGTTTCGCGGGAGCGTGCGTGCTCATCTTGGCGCTTGCGTTGCCGCCAGTGTTGGCGGCGCCCGACGATGTTCACCGCCTCTCGGCTGGAATGTTCACGATCGGCTACACCAGTGCTTTCTTTGCGCCGCTGATCGGCGGCGCGATCTGGGACGCGACCCACATTCCGTCGACGGCATTCGTGCCAGTGGCGGTGGGTGGGTTGATGATCGCCGTCTCAGCCGCGACGTTGCGGATGGGCAAAGGCCCTGGTGCGACGGTCTCGTAAAGGAGCAGACGTGGCCAAACGTTCCGGCGGAAAAATTCTCGTCGACGCCTTGAAGATCCACGGCGTCGACGTCGCGTTCGAGGTTCCCGGTGAAAGTTACATCGCGATTCTGGACGCACTCTACGATGCGCCGGAGATCCGCTTGATCACCTGCCGCCAAGAGGGCGGTGCCGCGTACATGGCCGACGCGTATGGAAAGCTCACCGGCCGGCCGGGCATCTGCTTTGTGACGCGAGGTCCGGGTGCAACCAATGCGAGCGTCGGCATCCATACGGCGCGGCACGACTCGACGCCGATGATCCTGTTCATCGGTCAAGTCGCGCGCGAGTCGCTCGAGCGAGATGCGTTTCAAGAAGTCGACTACCGCCAGTTCTTCGGCCGGCTCGCAAAATGGGTGGGCCAAATCGACGATCCGCGCCGTATTCCCGAATACGTCAGCCACGCGTTCCACCGAGCTACCTCCGGACGGCCGGGCCCCGTCGTCCTAGCGCTACCCGAGGACATGCTCGCCGAAGAAGTCGACGTTGCCGACACCGAACGTTATCGTGAGATCGCCTCCCATCCGGGAGCCGAGGAACTGCGGCACGTCGGGGAGCTGCTCGCTGGGGCCCAGCGTCCGGTCATGATCGTCGGCGGAGGCGGTTGGACGCCGCAAGGCTTTGCCGATCTGCACGCATTTGCGGAGGCGCATGAGATTCCGGTCGCAGCTTCGTTTCGGCGCCAAGATCGCTTCGATAACACACACCGGCTGTATGCAGGCTACATCGGAGCCGGCGGAAGTCCGAAACTTGCGCGCCGCATCAAGGAAGCCGATCTGATTTTGGCGCTTGGCTGCCGCCTGAGCGAAATGCCGACAAGTGGTTACACGCTACTCGATGTACCGCAGCCAAAGCAATCGCTGATTCACGTTTATCCGGGTCCCGACGAGATCGGGCGCGTCTACCACGTGGACATTCCGATCAACGCCGGCTCGAACGCGTTCGCCGCCGCAATGCGCGCCATCGCGCCCGTCAACCCGAGCGCAAGAGCCCCTTGGGCGCGCCAATTGCGCCAGGAGCACGAAGCCGATCGGCAACTCGAACCGATGCCGGGAAATGTCGATCTGGCGACGGTTTTCCGAGGCCTTTCAGAGCGGCTGCCGGCCAATGCGATCATGGCCACCGGCGCCGGAAACTTTGCAACCTGGTTTCAACGCTATCATCAATTTCGTTCTTTGGGGACGCTGCTCGGGCCGACGAGCGGATCGATGGGCTCCGGCCTACCGGCGGCGATCGCCGCGAAGATCTTGCACCCCGACCGAATCGTCGTCGCCATCGTCGGCGACGGCGACTTTCTGATGACCGGCCAAGAACTGGCGACCGCGGTGCAGTACGACCTGCCGGTCGTCACGATCTTGGTCAACAATGGGATGTACGGAACGATTCGGATGCATCAGGAACGCGATTATCCTGGCCGCGTCTCGGGAACGGATTTGAGAAATCCCGATTTCGCCGCCTATGCGCGAGCGTTCGGCGCATTCGGTGAACGCGTCGAACGGACGGCAGACTTCCCGGCTGCCTTCGAACGCGCGCTTGCCGCCGGCCGGCCGGCACTGCTCGAACTTCCGACCGATCCCCGCAAGATCTCGGCCCGCGCGTCCGTGAACGGTGGCTTCGCCCAGCCCGCCCTCAACGTGACGTCGTAAAGGATCCCATGAACGCCAACTACATCGGTGGAAGCTGGACCCGTCACGCGACCTCATATAAGAATATCAACCCATCAAACGTCGCGGACATCGTTGGCGAGTACGCTCACGCGGATGAGACGGCGACGACCGAGGCGATCGCCGCGGCCCGAGCCGCGGTTCACACCTGGTCGCGCACGAATATCCAGGTGCGCGCCGACGCACTGGAGCGGATTGGCAACGAAATTGTCGCGCGCCAGGACGAGCTGGGCGCGCTGTTGTCGCGCGAAGAAGGCAAGACGCTCAAGGAGGGGATCGGTGAAGCCGCGCGCGCGGGTCAAATCTTCAAGTTCTTTGCCGGTGAAGCGGTCCGCTTCGGCGGGGAATTGCTGCCGTCGGTACGGCCAGGTCTAACGGTCGAGATCACCCGCGAGCCGGTCGGCGTCGTCGGCCTCATTACGCCGTGGAATTTTCCCATTGCGATCCCGGCTTGGAAGATCGCACCAGCACTAGCTTACGGGAACTGCGTCGTCTTCAAGCCGGCGGAACTTGTGCCGGGCTGCGCGTGGGCGCTTGCCGAAATCATCTCGCGCGCAAAGTTGCCGGACGGTGTTTTCAACTTGGTCATGGGCCGCGGTTCGGTCGTTGGCGAGACGATGGTGAACTCGCTCGAGATCGATGCGATCAGTTTTACCGGCTCCGTCGACGTCGGCCGGGCGATCGCGCAAAAGGCGGTCGCGCGGCTTGCCAAAGTACAACTCGAGATGGGCGGCAAGAACCCGCTGATCGTCCTCGATGATGCCGATCTGGGGGTCGCGGTCGAGTGCGCGGTTCAGGGCGCGTACTTCTCGACCGGTCAGCGGTGCACGGCGTCCAGCCGGTTTATCGTGACGCAGGGCATTCACGACCGGTTCGTTGCTGGGATGATCGCGCGGCTGAAGACCCTCAACGTGGACGATGCACTTAAACCCGAAACCGACATCGGGCCGGTCGTCGATGAGCGTCAACTTCAACAAGACCTCGACTACATCGACGTGGGCCGCCGGGAGGGCGCGACGCTGGCGTACGGCGGCGAAACGCTGCGACGCGGCACGGATGGATTCTACCTTGCTCCGGCGCTGTTCACGCAAACGCACAACGGCATGAAAATCAACCGCGACGAGATCTTTGGGCCGGTGGCCAGCGTGATCCAGGTGAAAGACTATGATGAGGCCATTGAGCTGGCGAACGATACGAGCTTTGGGCTATCCGCCGGGATGGTCACCACATCGCTGCGCAGCGCGGCTCGTTTCAAGCGCGACGCGCAAGCCGGGATGGTTATGGTCAACGTGCCGACGGCGGGGGTCGACTATCACGCGCCGTTCGGTGGCCGCAAAAAGTCGAGTTACGGTCCGCGCGAACAAGGCCGTTACGCACTCGAGTTCTACACCACCGTGAAGACCGCGTATATCGCTCCGTGAGCCCCTAACCGAGTGGCTTCCAATGGAACCATCGTCGACGTTCCCGGCATCAAGATCGGCCATGCGCAGGACCGCACGGCGAGAACCGGTTGCAGCGTCGTCCTTACCGAAGCCGGCAGCGTTTGCGGCGTCGACGTTCGGGGTTCGGCACCGGGTACCCGCGAGACCGACTTGTTGCGGCCGACGGCGCTGGTGGAGAAGGTGCACGCCGTGGTGCTATGCGGTGGGAGCGCCTTTGGTTTAGATGCCGCCGGCGGTGTCGTTGCGTTCTTGGAGGAACGCGGGATCGGTTTTCCGGTCGGCAAATGGCGGGTTCCGATCGTGCCGGCGGCGGTCATCTTCGATCTGCTCGTCGGTGACGGCGCAATTCGTCCCGATCGTGCGATGGGATACGCCGCCGCTAAGGCGGCATCGCGCGAGCCGTTCGCTGAAGGTCGGGTCGGCGCCGGAACCGGCGCTACCGTCGGCAAACTCGCCGGCCCGGATCGTGCAATGCGCGGCGGGTTGGGAACTGCGTCTATTCGATTGCCGACGGGCCTCGTCGTCGGCGCCATCGCCGTCGCCAATGCGATTGGTTCAATTTACGATGCGGTGACTCACCAGCGAATCGCCGGACCGCGAACGGCGAGCGGTACGCCGATCGACGATCGTCCACTTTTACTCGAGCGCAAACCGGCTGCGCCGGCGGGTGGTAATACCACCCTGGCGGTCGTCGCCACCAACGCAAACCTTACGAAGTCCCAAGCCACCAAGGTTGCGCAGATGGCGCACGACGGCTTGGCGCGCGTCATCATCCCTTCGCACATGATGGGCGACGGCGACACGATTTTCGCCTGCGCGACCGGCGGGATCGACGCGCTGGTCGACGTGATCGGAACGCTCGGTGCCGAGATGGTAGCCGAGGCGATCGGTCGAGGCGTCCGGGCCGCGCAGCAGTAGCGCACGCGCAGCGCGCGTCGGGGAAATTAATCCGATGGCGATCGTTGGGAGCACAAGGGTACACCGACAGAGCGCTTTAGGCAGTACATGTCATCCTCCGAGCAACACGAAGAACACCGCTTTGGGTGGAAGCAGAACTACGAGATAAGGGTTCCAAGGAAAAAACTCTGTCAAGGGCCCTAAAAATGCAATTAGCTTTTTTTCGGCTCGCTGTAGTAACGAACTTCGAATGTCAAGCAGCCGTCGGACGACGACCACGGCCCGTGCGGCATTCCGGGCGGCCGGCATGCGTATTGGCCCTTCATGAATGTTTGTCCGAGGCTCAAGTCGTGCAACGAGCCGTCGAGGATGTATACTTCCTCCCAGAATGTGTGCTGCTGCACACCGTTGGGCGAGGTATCGCAACCTGGCTCGAAGCGCAACAGCCGCGTCGCGACGCCGCGGGCCGGGTCGGCGGCCAAAATGCGCTCGCTGAGGCCAAGCGCGTCACCTGGCACGGGCGTCCAGCCAATCGTGTCGACGTCGAAGAACTCGTGCTCGGGTTTCGGCATGGTTATTTCCTCAGCGGCGGGTGACTTCAGAGTTTGATTCGCGTTCGATCGCTACCTCGCCGCGTAAGCTGTACTCGCCCAGGCATGCCTCGACTAGCGCTCGACCGGCGTTCCAGTCGTAATGTTTGAACATCCGGGTGTCCGCGACGTGCTGTGCAGACGAGTAGAACATCTCGTACTGCGTCTGCCGGCCGCCAAATTCGGTGCCCACGAAATCCCAGAGCAGCTTGAGAAACTTGACTCGGTCTTCCGCAGAAGTCTGGAACGATTGGTAGTAGCGCTTGGCGTCGGCCGACGTTGCGGCGCTGCTGAACACCGCTTCCGATGAAGGGACCGCTAAGAACGAACCGCCGGCGAGTTCCCGCAGCGCCTGCATCAGCTCGATGATCCATTTTCGCTGTAAGTTCATGCCGGCGTAGACGTATTGCGAATTCGGCGCCGCCAGCGTCCCGTGCATGAGCGGAAGTGATTCGGCCGATGAGAGCAGTGATTCCATCACCGCGCACAATAAAGCGATCTGGCCGCCGAGTTGCGCCTGAACCGGCGGCAAGTTGCCGATGTTGTGCAGTTCGGCCAGCCGGCGCGCAAGCCCGGCCGCGAACTGCATTTTTACGACGAACCGTACCATTGCTTGAAAATTCGCCAGCAAGTGGCCGGCCGTTTCGTGGAACTGAGCGCTGACGAGTCCGACGTTTTTATAGACGAAGACCTGCTCCCAGGGAACGAAAACGTCGTCAAAAACGACGATAGAATCGGTTTCGTCGAATCGCGAGGAAAGTGGGTAGTCGAACACGCTGTTGGCAATCGCCGTATACGGCCGGCGGGGATGCAACCGCAGGCCCGGAGCGTTCATCGGGCTGACGAACGATATGGCGTAGTCGGTATCAGCCGGCCCCAGCGGCACGATGTAGCTGACGAACAGTTCGTTGGCCAGGATGGCGGCGGTCCCAATCATCTGGGCGCCGCGCACGACGATCCCGCCGTCCCGCTCGGCGACGACGCCTGGCGAAAGGAACGGTTCGCGTTGACTCGCGGCCGACTTCGAGCGATCGACCTGCGGCGGGACGATCACGTACGCGCAGTAGAGGTCCTCACGCCGGGCCCGTTCGTAGAAGCGGACGACATTGTCGCCAAACTGCGTTCCGGCGCGATCGAAGACCGCCCGGCCGGCGGCAAAACCAGTCAATAGTGACGCCACGTGATCGGGCGAACGACCCATGAGCCCATACGTGCACTCGGCCCAGAAGCGGTGCGCTTGGCGACGCTTCACCAAATCCGCTGCGCAGCGCGGCTGCAACCACATGTTCCCGTACCGCTCGCCGCCGGGTTCTACCGTCGCCAATTCCGCTCGGTCATCTGTCCGCAACATATCGTAGGTCCGAGCGATGCGCCGGATCTGTGGCGCGAATGCCGGATGCCGGCTGACGTCGTCGACGCGTTCACCGTCGAGGTAGACGTGCCGGCCGTCCTGTAAACTAGCGATGTAGTCGGAGCCTACGCGCATGACGATGCTCTCCTATGTCTTAGTGGCCGGACCCGGCGTTTCGTGCCATGCGTCGGCACTGAATTCGCTCGGAGCGAGGCCGCGCTGGCGCATAATCTCCCCTGCGTCGCCGGCCGGCATCGTGGCGGTCGCGAGCGAAGCGCTAGGAATGACGCGTCAATTAGGCGATGAGGGATGACAAGCCGATCGAAAAGCCGCGCCAAGTTCTGGGACGAGTCTCCAACTCGTGACACTAGAGGAGCGACGACATGACGCGCTCCCAGAGCGCCTCGGCTGGGCCTTCGAGCGTGTGGTAGCTGCCTTCGGAATAAATCAGCGGCGGCATTTCTTCTGACCCGAGCCAAACTTTTTGGACATCGGCGACGACCAGTGAGTGTGTGTACTCTTCGTAAACTCGCGCTATCGTACAGTCAAAGTGTGCGAGCGCGTGCTGCAGAACGGGCGTGGCCGCGTCAGCATCCGGCAGGAGCCAGCTCTCCTTGAGAATCTTGTCACCGCCGGGCGTAGCGCAGTATGCGGCGATCTGTTGTTGGGACAACCCTAAAACGTTGACCCCGAATTGGGCCGCTGCCAAAATGTCGCTGCGGCTCTTCGAGGTGCGATTGAGGCAGGCGATCAGCGACGGCGGTGTCGCCGATAGCGACGCTACCGATGTGGCCGTCATGCCGCATGCCCGGCCGGATGCATCGACGTACGTCAGCACGGTGACTGTCGTCGAGTGGCGACGAAAAGCCAACCGAAACCGATCGCCGATGTTGGCTTCGCGGGCAGGCTCGGGATCGCCGGCCGCAGCAGGATCTGGCATGGTAGCCAAACTGCGTTGGATGGCAGCTCTACGGAGCCCTTCGAGCTGAGCGATAGGCCAATCCGAATCCAAGATCGGCGATTAACTCTAAGGCACCGATTTCTTCGATTACCGCCCGTTCCAGCGGCGTGTGGTACAAAAGCACCACGTCACGATCTGAGCCGGCGGTCTGAAGGGCGCGCGTCAACACGGACCTCAGGATCGGGGCCCGAAACGGATTATAGAGGTACAGAACCGTATTTCCGCGCGGGAAACGAAAGCGCGACGCGTCGCCACGTACCAGCCGTATGTCGCGGCAGCGCTGCCGGGGATCGCGAAACCGCGCGAGATTTTGGCACGCGACCTCGTGCAGCGCCGGCGAAATCTCGATTCCAACGATGCGGCGGAACGGAAGACGAGCGGCCAGCAATACCGCGCGCCCCATACCGGATCCAATATCGATGAAGGTGGCAGACTCGCTTGCGATCGGTGAGGTCGCAATCAGGCGTTCGAAATCGGCGATCGGCGTCGCTTCGTAATGGGTGGCGAACTCGATGGCGGGCCCGACGGCTTCGGGGTCGAGATCGCCCAGGAAGATCAACGATTCGGTCGCGACTCCATGCTGCGCGTCAAAGCGCTGTCCCGCCCGCCGTCCGCTGCCCATCTAGAAGATGTGACTCGACCACGCCGTGGTCCCCAGCGCCAAGGCGCTCAAAAAGTTAAGTTTAAGGTCCGGACAGCGCGGGCTGCCGGTCCCGGGTCGCATACGAGCGGGTGAAAACGCGGCATCAATTTGTTGAGCGGCTTGAACATGCAGTTGCGTCGCAGCCGGGGCGCTCTCGTGGGCAAAGAAGTCGTTCCGGGAATTAACGATGATGAGCAGGTCGAAGTCCTTGTAGAAACGGGCATAGTGGAAGATTTCGAACGAGGTCCGCTCGCCCTCCTTGCCCGAATTGTGGTGTATGGAAATTTTCAAACGGAAGTGCCCGCGCTGTCTCAAGGCGGTGCCATTTCGCGCGCGCGAAGAGCGAGCCGGCGGTACGCTGAAAATCACTACCGTCGCCTGCACGTCGTGCCAGGTCGTCATCGGTGTGCTGCCCAGGATGAGCCAGTATCCTGAAAAACGCGACGTGGCTTCGATCGTGCGCGGCGTGGTGAAGACACACGTCAACGCGGCCGTCAAGAAACTGCGCCGGCGTGGTAAGACGCTTTCTTAGCGGCTGCCGCGACGAAGCGCTGGGCCAATGCGGCGGCTACCGCCCGATCGCCCGTTCCCCTGGACCGAACAGATGCTGGGGCTAACTTCGCGTTCGGGAAGCGAGCGCGGGTTTGAGCATCTCGGGAAACCGTTCGTGCAGGTGTTTGAGCTTCGGCAAATCGTTGTACACGACGTACGGATAGTTTGGATTGCGGGCGACGAAATGCTGATGGTAGTCTTCAGCCGGATAGAACCCCTTAAGGGGGACCACTTGCGTCACGATCGGGCCAGGAAAGGCCTTCGCCTTGTCGAGTTGCGCAATGTACGCTACGGCCGCCCGCTTTTGCCCGTCGCTGGTGTAAAAAATCGCCGACCGATATTGCGTGCCGGTATCAGGGCCCTGTCGATTGAGCTCGGTGGGATCGTGAGCGACCGAGAAATAGACCTTGAGCAGTTGAGCGAAGGATATCTGCGAGGGATCGTAGGTAATCTCGACCGACTCGGCGTGACCGGTGACTCCGGTGCTGACCATGTCGTAATGGGCCGTCATCCCGTCGCCGCCGGCGTATCCGGAGACGACGCGCGAGACGCCTTTGAGCGATGCAAACACCGATTCCATGCCCCAAAAGCAACCGCCGGCGAGCACGGCGGTTGCTGTTCCTCGTTGAGTAGCGGCTCGTTCACCGGTTGCAGCCGAAGCGTGAAGCACTCCAAAGCCGGCGACAGCAACGATCAGTGCAACGAGCACGCCCTCGATCAGGCGTTGCGCGAACCGGGGAAAGCGGCTTTTCATGCTGGCTCCTTGCGCATAAGAGCGCGGCAGGCAGATGGTGGCTGGACTTCGCTGCCTGTGTTACAGATCATACCGGAAACAGACGTGCGGCATAGTCGGCTGGCTTACGACCGTAAACATGCCTAAGGCAAGGTTGGACCCAACCGGGCAGGCGCGGCCTGTCTAGCTCGTAACGATTACGGTGCGCAGGAGGATTCCTTTGCGAGGTCTCTGGCGGCCCGCGGGCCCGGCAAGCTTGGTCGGCCGCAGCACTGCGGTCCGCTTTGGCCTGGTCGGCATAACGATTGCTTTAGACCGCGAAGCGGCGCTTTAACAAGTCGCTGAGTGCGAGCGCCACGACCTCGGTGGCTTTGAAGAGATCGTCCAGCTTGAGCTTTTCGTCTGCGCGATGGCCGTTGGCTTCTAACAGAGTGCGCGGCCCCGCGCCGTAAGCGACCGTCGGTATGCCGGCGGCGGCATACCATCGTGCATCGGTGTAAATCGGAACGCCATGCGTGCCGACCTCCTCGCCCATCACCTCGCTAGCGCGCGCGGCGAGCGCTTCGACGAGCCGCCCTTGTCCCGGCGCCGGCAGGAACGGCTCCGCCAACATGATCCGCCGCACGGTACAGGTGATACCCGGCCACCGGGCTGCCGATTTCGCGATTTGAGAGCGCAGCGTCGCTTCAGCCTGCGCCGAATCTTCTTCGGGGATGATGCGACGGTCGATCCGAAAGCTGACGTTGTCCGGCACGACATTGGTGTTGGTGCCGCCAGCAATGAGCCCAACGATGAGCGTCGGACTATCGATGCCGTCGATGTTGGACTTCGTGCCGGAATACCTTTGCGCAATGGCATAGAGATCGGTCAAGATGCCCGTCGCGGCTTCTAACGCGTCGACGCCGGTTTCCGGTCGTGCGGCGTGAGCCGAGCGGCCGACGACGTCGACTTCCAGATGCAGGCAGCCGTTGTGCGCCGTCACGATGCCGTACGAAAAGCCAGCCGAGATCACGTAGTCCGGTTTCGAGATGTTATTTTCCAGCAACCACCGCGGCCCGATTGCTCCGCCAACCTCTTCGTCGTAGGTAAAATGCAACTCGACGGTGCCGCCGAACCGTTCGCGGCTGGCCTTGAGCGCCAGTAAGGCGTAGGTGTAGACGGCGAAGTCCGATTTCGACACCGCGACGCCGCGGCCGTACATGTAGCCGTCGTGAATTTCCGCCCCGTAGGGCGCGGTCGTCCAGCCCAGGCCGGGCGGAACAACGTCACCATGCGCGTTGCATGCAATCACCGGCCCGTCGCCAAAGCGTTCGCGTACCACGAGGTTGACGGCGCTCAGCATGCCGTTCGCATGCACGGCATCGAGCGCCACGAGATGGCACTCTACCCGCAGCCCTAACTCTTCGAGCAGCGCCGCCGTTCGCTCGGCGTGCGGCCGGCAATCTCCGGGCGGGTTGTCGGATGGCGCCTTCACCAGCTCGGCGAGAAAGCGCGTCTCGCTCGCTCGCTGGCTGGCGAGAAATTTTCGAATAGCGTCGGCACTTCCCGCGCTCATTGGTTCACGGTCGTGATTTCTCGGGAACGGTCCGGTGCAACTGGCTTCGGCTAGTGACCACTAGGGCAGCAATAGCTCATCGATGCGGAATCGAGCGATTCGTGCGATTTCTTCGATCGCCTGCGCGAGTTCTTTGGCTCGTTCGTTCTGCAGACGGTCGTTCAGCTCGGCCAAGATGCGCGCGGTTGAAAGGCCGCGCACCGCGACCACGAACGGGAATCCGAATTTTTCTCGGTAGGCGATATTGAGCCGGCGCAGCTCGGCCGATTCTCCCGCGCCGCTGCGGTCGAGGCCCGCGCCCGCCTGTTCTCGGGCGGAGGCCGCGGTCAACGCCGTGGTCGTACCCGTGCCGGCCAGTTCGGGATGCGCGCGAATCAGCGCCAGCCGGCGCTGTGGTCGGGCGCGTCGAACGATCGCCGTCATCGTTTCGTACAACCGGTCGACCGTCGCAAACGGTCGCTCGTGCCAGGCGGCTTCCGCGATCCATGGTGAGTGCTCGAAGACGCCGGCTAAGATGGCGACGAAATCTGGGCGGTTCATGCTGTTGAGCGCCGCTAACGTAACCGTCGGCGATGTGGTGCTCATGACACCGAAATGGCGGCCGGATGCTGTTCGCGCCAGTGCCTGGCGATGTCTACTCGCCGCGCAATCCACACGTTGTCGCCATGATGCTGGACGTGATCGAGAAATCGACACAGCGCGGCGAAGCGGCCGGGCCTGCCGGCAAGCCGGCAGTGCAGACCAACAGACATCATCTTGGGTAATTGCGCGCCCTCGGCGTACAGCACATCGAATGCATCGCGGAGGTAGGCGAAAAATTGGTCGCCCGAATTGAAACCTTGGGAGGTTGCGAAGCGCATATCGTTGGTGTCCAGTGCGTATGGGACGACCAAATGCGACGTGCCGGCCACCGCCACCCAGTACGGGAGATCGTCAGCGTAGGAATCGGAATCGTACAGAAAACCGCCGTGTTCCACGATCAGCCGGCGCGTATTCGGACTGTCGCGGCCGGTGTACCAGCCCAGCGGAACCGACCCGGTGAGCCGTTTCAACGTCTCGACTGCAAGCCGGATATGTTCGCGTTCGGTGGCCTCGTCGATTTCTTGATAACTGATCCAGCGGAATCCGTGAGCGGCAATTTCGTGACCGTCGTCGAGGATTGCCGCGACCGCTCGCGGATTGCGACTCATCGCCATCGCGACTCCGAAGACCGTGACCGGTACGCTCCGACGCCGAAACTCGCTCAGAAGACGCCAGAAGCCCGCGCGGCTGCCGTATTCGTAGACGGACTCCATGCTCATGTGCCGCATCGGGTACGCTTGCGAGCCGATCAATTCGGAGAGAAATACCTCCGACGCGCGGTCGCCGTCAAGGATGCAGTTTTCGGCCCCCTCTTCGTAATTCAACACGATCTGCAATGCCAGTCGAGCACCGCCGGGCCACCGTGGATCGGGCGGGTTCGGGCCGTATCCGATCAGGTCGCGGGGGTAGCCGTCGGTCAAAGCGGGCGTCTCCCTTGCACGCTCTCTTTGGGATCGCGCACGGGATGGCGAGATACCCGTAACGAGGCAAGCCGACGTGCACGGCGTACAATAAAGGTTGGCCGTATTGTATACAAAAAGCTTGCAGCGATGCAAGCGTACGCATAGGGGTGCAACGCAAGGAGGTGAGCGTGGGGCGCCTGACGACACATGTGCTCGACACCGCCCAGGGCTGCCCCGGCGCCGATATCGAAACGGAATTGTACCGCATCGACACCGAGCGCCGGCTACTAAAGAAGGTCCGTACGAACGGTGACGGTCGAACCGACGCTCCGCTGCTCGAGGGTGCTGCGTTTGAGGCCGGTAGCTATGAACTTGTGTTTTCCATCGGCGCCTATTTCGCGCGACGCGGCGCCACGCTGGCCGAGCCTCCGTTTCTTGATGACGTGATCGTCCGCTTCGGGGTCTGTGCGCCGGCGGAGCACTACCACATTCCGCTGCTGGTTTCACCGTGGAGCTACACCACGTACCGCGGAAGCTGACGAGTCGGTGGAGTCTGGGCCGACGTCGACGACTGATTCCCGCGTACCGTCTGGAGACGGAGCAATCCGGTTCGTGCTCGATGGCGAAGTGCAGACCGTTTCCGGTATCGATGCAACGCGCACGATACTGGAGTTCCTGCGTGAGGATCTGGGACGGACCGGCACCAAAGAAGGGTGCGCCGAAGGTGACTGCGGCGCCTGTACCGTTGTGGTCGGCGACTTGGCCGCGGATAGCCTGAGGTTTCGGGCCGTCAATGCGTGCATTGCTTTTGTGCCGAGCCTCGACGGTCGAGCCTTGATCACCGTCGAGAATCTGCGGCGGCCGGACGGCAGCTTGCACCCGGTGCAGCGGGCGATGGTCGAGTGCCATGGGTCGCAGTGCGGTTTTTGCACGCCAGGATTTGTGATGTCCCTATTTGCGCTGTACCGGTCGACGCCCAAGGCGACCAAACCGATGATCGATAGCGCGTTGGCTGGGAATTTGTGTCGCTGCACCGGATACCGGCCGATCGTCGAAGCTGCCCACCGCATGTATGACGACCACCAAGCCAATACCAGCGATCAAGCGAGCATGCCTTGGCTCGACGAACGCACGCTCACGGCTCGGCTGCAGGCCATTCGCCGCTCACAGACGCTGCGGCTACAGTGCGGCGAGCGCACATACTTTGCGCCGCGCAAACTGACCGAGCTTGCGGCGCTCAAACTCGCGATACCTAGCGCGCGCATTCTTGCCGGCGGGACCGACATCGGACTGTGGGTCACCAAAGGACACCGGGATCTGCCGGCGATCATCGACGTCACCAGAGTGGCGGACCTGCAGCACATCGTCGTAACTGCGACCCGTATCGAAATCGGCGCGGCGGTTACCTGGACGGATGCGCTCGGGCCGCTGGTCGAGCAGTATCCTGAGCTCGAAGAATTGATCGGGCGTTTCGCTTCGCCGCCGATCCGCAACGCAGCGACGATCGGCGGGAATATTGCCAATGGCTCGCCGATCGGCGACTCGATGCCGGCGCTCATCGCGCTGGACACGTCACTGGTGCTGCGGCGCGGAAATGCCACTCGCGACCTTGCGCTGGACGCGTTCTATCTCGGCTACCAGACGACAAAGCTGCAGCCCGGTGAGTTCATCGAGCGGGTGTGCATCCCGTTGCCTGCTCCGAACCAGCACTTTCGAACCTATAAGGTCAGCAAGCGCTTCGATCAAGATATTTCCGCTGTCTGCGGCGCGTACCGGGTCGATCTCGAAAGCGGCAAGGTGCGTGCGGCCCGCATCGTCTACGGTGGCCTGGCGCCGACCGTGAAGCGCGCGGCGGCGTGCGAGGCGGCACTGGTCGGCGAGCATTGGACGGCCGACGTCGTCACGGCGGCGATGCACGCCTTGGAACAAGATTACGCGCCGATCGACGACATGCGGGCCAGTGCCGATTACCGGCGGCGGGTTGCCAGTAACTTGCTGTACCGTTTCTTTGTGGAAACCGCCGGCAGGACGGTTCACACCCGCGTGCTCGACTATGCGAAATAATACGACGAAGCCGCGACAAGCGCCGCAGGGCGGTGTAGGGTCGGCGGTCCCTCACGAGAGCGCACATCTGCACGTGAGCGGCGAGGCGGTGTACACCGACGATATCCCCGAGCTTAAAAACACGTTGCACGCCGCCCTCGGCCTCAGTGAACGAGCGCATGCTCGGATCCGGTCAATCGATCTCGCAAAGGTGCGGGCTGCGTCCGGTGTCATTGCCGTGATGACGGCCCACGATATCCCCGGCGACAACGATTACGGCGCGCTGGTCGCCGACGATCCGATTTTTGCTCGTGAGACGGTCGAGTATGCTGGTCAATCGCTGTTCGCCGTCGCAGCCGAAACCGTGGTGAAGGCGCGACGCGCCGTTCGCTTAGCGGAGATCGAGTATGAAGACCTCGATCCGCTGCTGAGCGTCGAAGCCGCGCTTGCCGCCGGCTCGTTCGTGCTCCCGACGGAAAAAATTCGGCGGGGCGAACCCGAGACCGCGATTGCTACCGCAGCCCACCGTCTGCGAGGCCGGCTATGCATCGGTGGCCAAGAACAATTTTATCTAGAAGGTCACGTTGCGTACGCGATTCCGCGCGAGGACGGCTGCATGCACGTCCACAGTTCGACGCAACATCCGGGCGAGGTGCAACACAAGGTCGCTCATGCCTTGGGCCGTAGCGCGAAAGACGTCGTCGTCGAATGCCGCCGCATGGGCGGGGCCTTCGGAGGAAAGGAGACACAGCCGGCACTGTTCGCCTGCGTTGCCGCCCTGCTCAGTTGGAAGACCGGCCGGCCAGTGAAGCTGCGGATCGACCGTGATGACGACATGCGGGTCACCGGAAAGCGGCATGATTTCGTCACTGACTACGACGTCGGTTTCGACGCCACTGGCCGGATCGCCGGGATTAAATTCGAAATGGCGTCCCGGTGCGGGTATTCCGCCGACTTGTCGAAGTCGATCAACGATCGCGCGATGCTTCACTGCGACAACTCCTATTATCTGGAAAACGTGCAGATCGTCTCGCATCGCTGCAAAACCAATACCGCCTCGAATACAGCGTTTCGCGGTTTTGGTGGCCCGCAGGGCATGATGGGGATCGAGTACGTCGTCGATGAAATTGCGCGCGCCCTCGGAAAAGACCCCTTGGAGGTGCGCAAGACTAATTTTTACGGCATCGGCGAACGAAACGTGACGCCATACCGACAAACCGTCGAAGACAATATCCTTCATGACATCGTTGCGGAACTCGAAATGACCTCGGAGTATGCTGACCGGCGGGCGACGATCCGCGGGTTTAACGCCGACAACCCGTGGTTGCGACGCGGGATTGCCCTCACGCCCGTCAAGTTCGGGATTTCGTTCACCGCGACGCACCTCAATCAAGCCGGTGCGCTCGTTCATGTCTACACCGACGGGACGGTGATGCTGAATCACGGTGGGACCGAGATGGGTCAGGGGTTGTTCACCAAGGTCGCGCAAGTGGTCGCACAAGAGCTGCAGATCGACCTCGATCGCATCAAGATCACGGCGTCGGATACGAGCAAGGTTCCCAATGCGTCGGCGACTGCGGCTTCAGCCAGCTCCGATCTGAACGGGAAGGCTGCCGAGGCCGCGGCCCGCACGATTAAGGAACGGCTGATCGCATTTGCGGCCCAACATTTCGAAGTCGCGCCGGGCGAAGTGCGGTTCAGTCGTAACCAGGTGACGGTCGGCGAGCGGACCATCTCGTTTGTGGAGCTGGTCGAGTTAGCATACTTCGCACGCATTTCGCTGTCGGCGACCGGCTTCTATCGCACGCCCAAAATCGGGTACGATCGCAGCACCTTCAGCGGCCGGCCGTTTTATTACTTCGCTTATGGCGCAGCGGTCTCGGAAGTCGTCATCGACACGTTAACCGGTGAAAACCGGTTGCTGCGAGTCGACATCCTGCACGATGCAGGCCGGTCGCTGAACCCAGCCATCGACCTCGGACAGATCGAAGGCGGTTTCGTTCAGGGCATGGGCTGGCTGACGATGGAGCAGCTCTGCTGGGACGGGCGCGGGGAACTCACGACCCACGCGCCGTCGACTTACAAGATCCCAGTCGCCAGCGACGTCCCGGCCGATTTTCGCGTGAAGATCTACGAATCTGGAATCAACGCCGAGGATTCGATCTATCGATCCAAAGCGGTCGGCGAACCGCCATTGATGCTCGCGATTTCTGTCTTTCATGCGCTCAAAGATGCCGTCGCCAGCCTCGCGGAATACCGGATGAGTCCCCGGCTGGACGCACCGGCGACTCCTGAAGCAATTCTATCCTCGATCGTCGACCTTCGTGCGCGCGCCGGACAGGCGCGCGCCGCGCCGGCTGCCGCGGCAAGGCGTTGAACGAGTGGCTTCGCGATCTCAAAAACGTCAGCCATCGCGGCGAGGCGTGCGTCATCGTTACCGTGGTTTCGGTCAAAGGTTCGACACCCCGCGAGGCTGGTGCGAAGATGCTGGTCACGGTCGATCGCGTTCTGGGAACGATCGGCGGAGGGCAACTCGAGTACAAGGCGATCGAGGAGGCCCGCGGGTTCTTGAACTCGGCGGGCGCGAGCGGCTTGCGAGAGTTCGTGCTCGGGGCGGGCTTGGATCAGTGTTGTGGTGGGCTCGCGAGCCTGTGGTTTGAACCTGTAGCGGCCGATACGGCCGAATTGGTCGAGGTTCTGAGCAATTGGTTGGCCGCGSACACGGCTAGCATCATCGTGAGCATTGCCGGCGGCGAACGCAGCCCGAAGATGCTTGTGTCGGCGACGCAGACGTGGGGCCGGCTCCGGGTCGGGCCGTGGATAGAGCCGGCGATCGAATCAGCTCGAGCGATGCTCGCCGTACGCGATAGAGCGCCGCGAACAATGAGGTTTGGCCTCGCCCCCGATGCGCACGTGGTTGTCTTGGAACCGATGAATCCGGTTGACTTCCAGATCGTTCTTTTCGGGGCCGGTCACGTCGGCCGTGCGCTGGTGAACGCACTCACCGGATTGCCGGCCGAGATCACCTGGGTCGATAGCCGCCGCAGCGAATTTCCGGTGATCCTCCCCGACAATGTGACGGTCGTCTGTGGGGCCGCGCCGGAGTGCGAAGTCGATGCTGCCCCGGCCGGCAGTTATTTCGCGGTCATGACGCACAGCCACGCGCTCGATCTCAAACTCGCCACGCGAATTTTAAGACGGGACGATTTTCGTTACTTCGGTCTGATGGGTTCGCAGACGAAGCGGCGGACGTTCGCGCATCGGCTGGTGGCCGCCGGTATCGCCTCCGAAACGATCGATCGGATGGCATGCCCGCTGGGGATCGATGGTATCAACGGCAAGCAACCGGCAGTGATTGCGATTGCGGTGGCGGCCCAGATATTGCTCGTGCGCGAGCGGGACACGGCGCCGCTTGAACCCAAGGCCGATCAGCTGTCGGTTTCCACGCCCGGAGACTGGTGATGGATCCGTATGTCGCGGATTGGCTCAATTTGGTGGTGCGGTGGCTGCATTTCGTCGCGGGTGTCGCATGGATTGGTGCGTCGTTTTATTTCGTCTGGCTCGACAACCATCTGCGCGCTCCGCAGAACGCCGGCGACATCCAACGCGGCGTGCACGGTGAATTATGGGCGGTGCACGGCGGCGGTTTCTACCACAATCAAAAATACCTCACCGGGCCCAAAGGCCAGCCGCTTGCCAAAGATCTCCACTGGTTCAAGTGGGAAGCCTACACAACGTGGCTGTCGGGAATGGCGCTGCTCGCGATCATCTACTGGATCGGCGCGCGCGTCTACCTGATCGACAAAGACGTTCTGGATCTCGCACCATCAGTGGCCATCGCGATCAGCATCGCGACGGTCATTGTCGGCTGGCTAGTCTACGACGTGGTTTGCAAGCTTTTCGGAAGCCGTCCGCGTCTGCTGGCCGCGACGATCTCGGTGTTCCTGGTGCTGTCGGCGTGGGGTCTGTATCACGTCTTCAGCGCGCGGGCGGCCTACATCCACGTAGGTGCCATCATTGGAACGATCATGGTGGCGAACGTGCTGCTGGTCATTATCCCGGGCCAGCGGACGATGGTCGACGCGATTCGGGCCGGCCGCGAGCCGGATGCGCAAGCCGGCGAGCGCGGAAAGATCCGCTCGATCCACAATACGTATTTTACGCTCCCGGTGCTGTTCATCATGATCAGCAACCACTACCCGATGACCTACGGCAACCCGCACGGCTGGCTCGTCCTCGCGGTCCTCAGCGCCGCCGGCGTCCTCATTCGCCAATTTTTTCTCCTGAGCCATAAGAACGTGATCGTTCCGGCGTTGCCGGTCGCCGCGGCAGCGGTGTTGATCGGGCTAGCCGTGATCACGGCTCCGCGCGGTAGCGGCGGACCGGCCGGCCGCGTGGCTTCCGGCACCGTATCCTTCGAACGCGTGCGATCGATTGTCACACAGCGATGCGTCGTCTGTCACGCCGAAAAGCCGACGCAGCCAGGCTTTGCGACCGCCCCGGATGGCGTCGTCYTTGATACGCCGGCGCGCATCCGAGCAGCGGCGCCCAGAATTTACCAGCAGGCCGTTCGAACGAGCGCCATGCCACTAGGCAACGTGACCCACATGACCGCGGCCGAGCGCGCCGAGCTCGGCAAATGGATCGAAAGCGGCGCAAATGTCCAATAGCGCCCAGGCGACCAGCGACACGACGAGCGCGTTTCGCGGTTCCGTTTTGCACTTTTTAGGCGATCCGACGGATTTTGATGACCCGCAGGCTGCCGTGGAGTTTTTTACCGACGGTTTGCTCGTGGTTCGCGCTGGCTTGGTCGCCGAAGTCGGACCGGCCAGCGACGTCCAACGACGGCTGCCCAAGGGTGCCAGCGTCATCGACTATTCGGGCAAGCTGATCGTCCCCGGGTTCGTCGACACGCATACACACTACGCGCAGACTGATATGATCGCTTCCGACGCCGGCGATGTCTTGGAATGGCTTGAGCGCCACACGTTTGCAACCGAGCAGCGGTGCGCTGACGAGGCGTACTGCGCCGACGTCGCAGAGTTCTTTATACGGGAACTGTTGCGGAACGGAACGACGACGGCGCTGGTGTTTGCCACCGTTCATAAACAATCGGTCGATGCGATCTTCGGCGCTGCGCTGCGCCGTCGGATGCGGCTGGTGGCCGGCAAAGCCATGATGGACCGCAACTGCCCCCAAGCGTTGCGTGACACTCCCGAGTCGAGTTACGACGACAGCACGGCGCTGATCGAAAAATGGCATCGCAAAGACCGGCTGCTGTACGCGGTGACTCCGCGGTTCGCGCCGATGTCGACCGAACGGCAGTTGACGATGGCCGGCAAGCTGGTCGCCGAGCACCACGACGTCTATCTGCAGTCGCATCTGGCCGAAAGCCAGGCGGAGGTCGCATGGGTTGCGACGCTGTTCCCGGACAGCCGGAGCTATCTGGATGTTTACGATCGGTATGGGCTTCTGCGCGAGCGCGCCGTCTACGCGCATTGTCTTCATCTGGATGCTCAAGACCGGGCCCGCATGGCGAAGACCGGTGCAGCGATGGCGTTTTGCGCGGCGTCGAATTTATTTCTGGGCAGTGGTCTTTTTGACTTAGGTGCGGCCGCCGCTCACGCTGTGCGCGTCGGCATCGGAACCGACATCGGCGCAGGAACCCGTTTGGGGATCTTGCCGTGCCTGGGCGAATCGTACAAGGTCGCGCAGCTGGCCGGTCAGCGGCTCTCGCCGCTGCGAGCGTTCTACCTCGCGACCTTGGGCGGCGCGCGGTCGTTGTATCTCGATGCGAAGATCGGAAATTTTACGACCGGGAAAGAGGCTGACTTTATCGTTTTGGATCCCGCGTCGACGCCGCTGCTCGAGCGTCGTATGCGAACGGCCGCTGAGCTTGCCGACAAGCTGCTCGTCTTCATGATGTTGGGCGACGATCGCGCGATTGAAGCGACTCACATCTTGGGTGAACGGGCATTCCTGCGGGCTGAAACCTAGCGGCGTGACGGCGACGTCCGGGGCTCGAGTGTCAGCGCCGCTAGCGCTGCTGCGAGCATTGCGAGCGCGGCGGCAGCCAACATCGTCGCTTGAAATCCATCCGCGTATGCCTGTTTGATCGCGGTGGCGATGAGCGCGCGCTGCGCCGGCTCGGCGATCTGGGCTGGGACCTGGCCGGTAACCACCGTGGTTCGCTCGCGCTGGACCAGGGCCGAGCTGACCGGTGTGATCTGGCTGGAGGCGGCGATGTGAACGGGGAGCCGTGTGTCGAACTCGCGCGCGAGCACGATGCCGAGGATGGCGACTGCGAGGAGCCCCGCGGTCCGTGAAGCCGCGTTGTTGATACCCGAAGCGAGCCCCGCATGCTCGGGTTCCACCGCGTCGAGAACGGTCGTCGTTAGCGGCGCGACAAAAGCCGCGCCGCCGATTCCCAAAATGACGGCGGCCGGAAAGAACGTCGTCCAATAAGAATGGCCGATGCCGCTGAATGCGTAGGCGATGAATGCCACCGCCGCGATGATCGCGCCGGCTACCAGTGGAAGTCGTGCGCCGATGCGGGCGACCAAACCGCCCGAGTAGCGGGAGAAGGCGAACATGATCGCGATCATCGGCAGCAGCGCGGCTCCGGCGGCGAGCGGCGTGTACCCTTGAACGTTGATTAAATCGAACGGGAGGAAGTACAGGCTACCGCCTAGCGCGCCGTACAGCAGCAGCGTATAGACGTTCGCCACTGTGAAGGTGCGCGAACGGAAAATACTGGGCGGAACCATTGGCTTTGCGATCCTGCGTTGTAGTGCAACGAAGACTCCGATCACGACTAGTCCAGCGAAAGAAGCAATCGCACCGGTTGCGCCGACGATGCCGGTTGTTCCGGCCTGAAGCTGAATGAGCCCGAAGACCAAGGATCCAAGACCGAGCGTCGCGAGAACTGCGGCCACCGGATCGCGGCCGCCATGCACGGTCGGGTCGCGCGATTCCCCAACCCGCAGGGCGAGGACGACGAGGACGACCGCTGCGATCGGGACGTTGATGACGAACACGTAGCGCCACGAGAACGATTGCGCAAGCCAGCCGCCGATCACCGGACCGGCGGCTGCAGTGATCGCGGAAAAACCCGACCATGTGCCGATCGCGCGGCCGCGCGCGGCGCCGGCGAAGGCTGCGCTGATCAGCGCGAGGCTGCCCGGCATCGCCAGCGCGGCCCCAGTGCCTTGTATGCATCGGGCCGCGATGAGCGCCGGCATGTTGGGAGCCGCCCCACAGCCAATCGACGCCACGGCAAAAATTGACACGCCCGCCCCGAACACTTTTCGGCGACCGAGTCGGTCGCCGAGCGAACCACCCAACAGGATCAATGCGGACAGAAATAGTGCATAACCTTCGATGACCCATTGCAGCTCGGCCGAACTCGCGTTTAGCTCGTGCTGCAAGATGGGCAGCGCAACGTTGACGGCACTGCCGTCGATGAACGTCATACTCGACCCGGCAATCGCGGCGACGAGCACCCAGGTCCCGTTGGCCGACCGGCTCAGTTGGGCTGCATCGGTACCGCGGCCGGGGCGATCCTCGCAAGGCGTTGTGACGAACATCGCTAGCGGTGCAATGCACGCGCTATTGCGCGCTCGGCCCCGGAGGCCGCCGGGGTCAACATGGCGGGTGAATTTTGCGAATTACCCGGAGTACCTGCGGACGGGCCCGTGCAGGCAAATGAACACCTAATGGCTGCGCAATGACGCAGTTTGTTAACCCATGTTACGCAGTGGGGTCTCGCGGGGCTCTCCTAAGAGAGCGCGTGGAAAATCAACAGCAAAGCGCCCGATGAGTATCGTCTAGAGAAACCGATGAGAAGAACTATGGTGAACGAGAACCTATAGCGTTAAAGTTTCGAATGCTGGGGATGCTGCACACCGTCGCGATGGCGTCTTCCGTGGTCCTTGGCGCAACGGCAAAGAGCCCGCGGCCTGGTGTGCTGCGCATCACGTCGATACGTCGCCAATCGAGCGCCCCGCCTTCGAGTAAAGCCAAGCCGAGCGCCGGAGAAACGGGTCCCACGCCGGCGATCCCAACAGTGACATTCCTCACGCTTGGTTTGCCACCTTTGCTGGTAGAGTGGCCTTAAGCTTTTTCGGTTTTGTTCCGTTGCGCGCGAATTGCGCTCGATCTGCAAGGAGGCTCCGTGACGTTGGCGCTGCGATTGAGAGTCGCCGGGTTTGCTGCGGTCTTCGTGAGTGGCTGCGGTAGTGCGAATGTAATCGACGCGGATCGATCGCCGCAGCGTTTTCGCCAATTTCCGCACCAGGTGGCAACGCCACCAGCGGTCGCGCAATCCACACCTCAGCCGGGGACGCCGCTGCTGACGACGCCAACGCCGACACCGGCGCCGACCGCGACGCCGACACCGGCGCCGACCGCGGCGCCGGTGTCGATAGCGGGTGCGTGGCCGGCGTATAATGGCCCATTTCAGAAGCCGATTCCACCCAATCCGGCGGTCTTAGCGAACTCGGTGGCGATCATTACCAAAGAGTTTGTCCAGGGATGCGGTTCGCCGACGTGCGGCCCCGAGGCCGGGTGGATCACGACGGGTCCTCCGAATGAACAGTGGGACTATGGACACCCGGTGTATTTCGCTAAGAATACCGACCCGCTCTACACCATTGCGTGCGATCATGATCCCGCGACGTATCACTGTACGTCGATTGAGGGCGACCGAATTCGTGTTCCGGCCTACGCTAAACCGGCTGGCGGCACCGACGGCCACCTGGCGGTTGTGACCCCCGATGGCCAAAGCGAATATGATTTCTGGCAGGCGCAGCCCTTGCCGGGAACAGGCGGCACCCTGCACGCTTCGAGCGGAAGAAAGTACGTTATTGGCGGCCCAGGCGTCGCGCCGCAGGGCTGGACGCAGGACCAGGGGTGCGCCGTCAATCTCTGTAGTGCCATCTCTCAGGGTCTCGTCCGGGCCGAAGAAATCAACGCTGGCGCAATAAATCACGCGATCTTCATGATTAGCGCCTGCACCAACGGCGGTGGCGTTCCGCCCGCTCCGCAGCCGGGTGGCGATGGCTTTTGCGCTGGGCCAGATACGATGCCTCGCGGTTCGCGCGTGTGGCTCGCTATGAGTGACGCCGAGATTGATGCTTTGGCTGCGCCTCCCTACCAAACCGTTCTTATGAAGGCGCTCGCCCATTATGGCGCGTTTAACGGCGATGCCGGTGGAGTCGGCTTAGGGTTCCAGTCGCCCGACGGGATGGGCTCCTATGTAGCCGGGAAGGTCGATCCGTGGGTCACCATTGCCAATACCTACGGCTTCGCCACTGTTCCCGATGGGCGCCGCATCTTCGAATGGATGCCAGCAAGCGTCGATCTCATTCAGCGGCTCAAGGTGCTCCAGCCGACCTGCCAAAACCAAGGAACGTGTTGACCTGAGATAGCGGCTTGCCTGCGAGCCCGATCCGTCGCGGGCAATCGCCACCTGCCGTGTTGCAGCCGGTGTGCCGCCATCAAGGGACCTGTTATAGCACGCGCCCTGATCGCGCTGACGGAAGCGCGCGGAGTTCGGCCCGGGTCGCGCGACCAACAGTGACGGTCGTCACGCTTGGTATGCAGCCTGTGCGGGTAGAGCGGCCATAAGCTTTTCGCTTTGCTCGTTGCGCGCGAATCGCGCCCAATCTGCAAGGAGTTTCCATGACGTTGGCGCTGCGATTGCGAGTCGCCTGGTTTGCTGCGGTCTTCGTGAGTGGCTGTGGTGGGACGAGTGTGACCGGCGCGGATTTCTCCACGCAGCGTTTTCGTGATTTACCCAATCCAGTTCCGACGCCACCGCCGGTCGCGCAATCCAAACCTCAGCCGGGGGCTGCGGCGACGCCGTCACCAGCGCCGCGCGGCTCGAACCCAACGCAATCGCCGCCCAGCGGCGACAGCCCCGCTGTCTTTAGCGCAAACAATCAACCACCGGGCGGTTGGCGGCCGCCGTTCCCGTCCTCACCACTATTTGTGACGGTGCCTGCCAGCCCGCGACTCGACGCACGCTCGGCAACGAAGATCGCCTGGTTGCGTCAATTCGGCTGGGAGCCGATCGTTACCGGCAAAAACGCCGGGACGTTGGACTACGGCATCGCGCACTATTACGGGCGATCTGCCGATCCGGTGTATCGGATCACGAACTGTACCAATTTCGGCGGCGACTGCCCGATTGCCGGACTCCAAGTTCATATTCCGCGCGGAGCGCAGCCGGAAACCGGCGCTGATGGCCACCTCTCGGTCTTCGATCAGGCGCTGGGTCGCGATATCGACTTCTACGCTTACCAAGGCGTCGACGACGCTGCGCGTACCGTCACCGCGGGTTGGGGCGGTTATGCGGACTTCGGCGGTGATGGCCTGGGGAGCGAAGGCGTTCATTCGAAGATCACGACCTTCACCGGCATCGTGCGGCCGGCGGACCTGCTTGCCGGAAACGTCCCGTTCGCGCTGCATTTCGCGGTTCCGTGTTCCAATGGTCACGGTCACTATCCGGCTGACACCAACACCGACCAATCGTGCAACGATGGTTCTATCACACTGGTCTACGGCGATCAGCTTTGGCTCGATATGTCGGAAAGCGAGATCGCCGGACTGTCAGTGCCGGCGTACATGAAAGCGATCCTCACGTCGATGCACCGGTATGGTGCGTACATGGCCGACACGGGCACCGGTGGCGGCAGCTTGTTCCAATTCGAGAGCAAAGAGACGTCGACGTCGTTCGGGTTACGGAACGGCTGGCTCGACGTGGCGGCGCGTGACAGCGTCAACACCGGTGGCGATACGATCCGCTTTGACCTCTCGAGCATGCCCTGGGATCGGCTGAAGATCGTCGATCCATGCGTGGCGCGTCAAGCTTGTTTGTGACCGGTCTGCCCGCAGCGGGGTCCTTCAGATCGTCCAGTCGACGATGTTCCAGAAGTCGACGCCGTTGGGCGAAACCTTCACGCCGTGGAGATCGGCGTTGTAAGCGCTGATGAGCGGCACCCAAAGCAGCGTGTAGAACGGCACGTCGCGCAAGAGAATGCGCTGGATGCGGTTGTATGCGGTGTGCCGTTTTGCGAGATCGAAGGTCTCGACGCCTTCGAGCTGCAGGCGACCCACCTCGGCATTTGCATAGCGCGTCACGTTGCGGCCCGCGGGTGGAATGCTGCCGGGACCGATGATGATGGTATCGTTAAGATCGGGATTGCGGTAGTACGAAAAGAGGGCGACATCGAACTTACCGGTTTGCGTAATCCCGCCCGCCTCGAACCGTGCGAATCGTGTCGCGCCTGGGAAGTTCTTGATCGTTACCTCGACGCCGACTTCGCGCCACGCCGCCTGCAGTAAGACCTCGATCGCCTCATTGGCTTTGGCGCCGGCGACCGAAACAATCGTGATCGAAAGCCTCTGATCGCCTTTGAGGCGAATCCCGTCCGGTCCACGTTTCCAGCCAGCTTCTTCGAGCAGCGCGGCCGCGCGCGCCAGGTCGTGGGTATAGTATGAAAGGGTGGGATCCGCCCAGCCGGTCGCCGGGTTCTGATCGACGGGCGCACGCTGCCCGATGCCAAAATAGACTTTCCGATAGATCACGTCAGGATCGAGCGCGTGGCAGAGCGCGCGGCGCACGCGCACATCGTCGAGTGGTGCGCGGCTCGTGTTGAAAGCGAGGTGCCGGAAGCCGTTACCCGACGTGAGATGCGTCGCGATGCCCGTCAGCCGGCGGGCCGGCGCCAGGGCCGGCGCCAGTTGATCGGGGTCGATGTCGGCAGTGTAATCAATCTCGTGGGTTTGCAACTGTGTCAGTAACGTGTTCGTATCGGGCACGACCTTAGCGGTGATCTTCTTAATTTTGGGCGGCCCGCGGAAGTACGCCGGGTTGGCGTCGAAAATCAATCGGTCGCCATGCCGCCACTCGCGCAACACGTAGGGGCCGCTGCCGACCGGAGCCGTATTGAAGGGCACCATATTGACGTCGGGATATTTCGCCAGCAGATGCTTGGGCACGATCGCGCCTTGGTTTCCGGCCGGGAATAGCGTGATTGCCGGCGCGTATACGCTTCGGAACCGGACCCGCACCGTGCGCGAATCAACGGCCACGATGTCAGCGATATCTTCATAGCCCGTTCTCGCGCCGACCCGGTTGTTCGGATTCATGATGGCCTGGTGCGTAAAGACGACATCGTCGGCGGTGACGGGCTCGCCATCGCTCCAGCGTGCGTTTTCGACAAAATGGTACGTGATCGTTTTTCCGTCGGCCGAAATTCCGCCGTTTTCGCGGCTCGGCACTTCTTTGGCTAAATCGGGAACGGGCCGCCCGCGTTCATCGAAGCGGATCAACCCGTCGAAAAGCAAGTTCTGAAGGCGTGATTCGACGACCCCGCTTCCGATGATCGGATTCAGCGTGCCGGGTTCAATCAGGATTCCGGCGCGCAGCTCGTCGGGTTGGGTCCATGGATGCCGCACCACTCCGGCGGCCCGCACGCCGCCGGCGGACGCTGCGTACCATACCAAAACGACGGCGGTGCAAACGGCGCGGACGGAAAAAGCAGTCAAGATGGCCCTCCACAAGCGTGCGCCACCCAGGCGCCTCCGGCATTGTTTTTGAGCAGCCGGTTCGGCCCCCGCCCAGGGTGAACGCACGGTGCTCAGGTACGTATCAACGTCGCGAGGTTGCAGCGTCCGGTCTTTGCGACCAGCGGTTTCCAAAGATCGCCGAGCTCTGCAATGCGTTTCGGGATCGTCGCGATCCTGAAATCGTCGATCTCGCATCCGCCCTCGAGCTCGTCCCATCGGACCGGTGCCGAAACCGTCGCACGCGTTAGCGGACGTACGGAATAAGCCGAAGCCAGCGTACGGCCCCAGGCGTTCTGATTGTAGTCGACCAACACGCGGCCCGAAGGCCGCTTAGCGACGCGATACTCCGCGGTCATCAGGCCCGGGTAAGCCTGTGCGAGTGTCATCGCGAGTGCCTTGGCGAACGTCCAGACTTGCTTTTGCAGTAAATTGCGCACGATCGGGACGTACACGTGGATACCCTTCGATCCCGACGTCTTCGCATAGGCGCGCGCGCCGACGGCTTGAAGCGCATCCCGAACAATGAGCGCAGCTTCACGCACGCGCGCGAATTCAGCGTCACCAGGATCGAGATCGAAGTGGACATAATCTGGGCGATCGACATCGTCGCACGTCGCGTACCATTGGTTGAGATCGATGCAGCCGAGATTGACGACCCACAGCAATGCTGCGCGATCGTCGACAATGGGAAAGTCGATGACGTTGCCCGAGCGGTGCGCAATGCGGCAAGTCTGCAACCAGTCGGGATGGGGGTGGGGCGTTCGCTTCATGAAAAAAAAGTCGCCCGCAATGCCGTTGGGATAACGTTTCATTACCATGGCCCGGCCGCGCAGGTGGGGCAATAACACGTCGGCGACATCGAGATAGTACTGTAGGAGGTCGCGCTTCGTCAGACCGAGATCTGGCCAAAAAATTTTATCAAGGTTGGTGAGCGCGACCCGCCGTTCGCCGATGTCCACTACGGCCGCCGTCCCACTGGGTGGAATCAGCGTCGGCATCGGTACCTTACTGCAATTGGTCGGCAAATTGTCCAGTGCCATTCTCGCATGACCGTTTTGCCAGTATGCTCGCTAGGAGGTAGCGGTACCTCGCTAAGCGCTTGCGTGTCCGAATCGCAATCCGTCTTGACGATCCGCTTGAATCCTACGCGGCTGCATGCTGTTTATTTTGCGGCGAACAGGCGGGGGCGAAACTTAGACGCGTTGGGTGCGGGGGCGGGGTCCCCGGCGGTTGGTCGTTCGGTGTCATGGTGTCTTGGTGCGCACGATATAGTCGCGGACATGTAGTGGTGAAAGGCATAATAGACCTTGAAGCGCCCGGGGCGCTCGAAACGGTGCGGCGACGCGCGAACTCGATCGATAGGGCCCGTCCGGCAGGAGTCATCGGTCGCCGTCACGCGCTCAGCGCGCAATCGACTCCCGTCTTTGGGAATATTCCGCGCCGTCGATATTGACGTAGAAATGACCGTCCGTCTTACCATCCGAACCCAACACCGTGATCACAAGTCGGTGGGCGCCCAGCCTGAGCTGGCCGCTTTCAAAGACGAGACTGTGGGGTACTTTCTTCGAGGAAAAAGAAATCGATATCTTTGGCGGCCGGTTCGCCGTCGATGGAGACGAATGCGCGGCCGCCTTTCGGTCCGCGAACGCCGTATAGACGAACAGCGTCGCCGGTGAATCTGAGTTCGGCGGTGGAACTCGGGGAAAAGCTTTGGCTACTCGTTCCCGCGCTGCGCCCATCTCGCAGTCCGCTGACATGTTCCCAGCGACCGATATAGCGAAACGAGTCGGGCTGTTGGGGCATGGGTGCATCGTCGACGACGTGGATTGTGCGCTGAGAGAGCACTACCGGCCGAGGGGTGACGGCGGCTCCCTGCGTGAGCGCCAGTGGCGTTTCAGCGGCGAGCGCACGCGACGCAACCTCTACCGCCCCGTCGTTCATCGGGCCTAGCCTCCAGCCCAACTCCCGTAGACCGAGCCAGCTTTCAAAGCCGATGACGACGATCAAGAGCGAGAAGATAATGGCGCTACGGCCCATACGCTTTGCATTCGAGCGCCGGCCGTGCGCTGGCGGACAAGGATTGCCGGACCGGGGGCTTCATCGACGGCCTCCAGACGATATCCCGCAAGAGATTCGGCCCGTCAGCACCCGTTTGCCTGTCGAAATCAGCCTTCCTAGAAGACGCAGCCGACTGGGAGGCATTGATGCGGCAGGGGATGGGGATTACCCTATTCAACAAATCTATTGAATATGGCAAATCGCAGCCTCGCTCCCGCCGCTAAGCGCCGATACAAAGACGACGTCTACGCAGCGCTCTCGCGCGTTCCAGCGGCCATCTCGAATCGGCACCGGCTCGAGTTACTTGAGCTGCTCGCGCAGCGGCCGCGAACCGTTCAAGATGTGGCCAGCGAAGCGGCGCTGTCAGTTGCCAATGCGTCCCAGCACCTTCAAGTGCTCGCAAAGTGCGGACTCGTGATTGTTGAACGCCGCGGTACGTATGCATTCTATCGAGCGGCGGGGACCACTATCTACCGGCTATTGCAGAGCCTACGCGAGGTCGCCGAACAACACGACAGCACCGTCGCCGCCGTCGTCGAAAAACACCTTGGAAGCCGGGATGCTGGAATCGCTGACTTAGATGTGATCCGGTCCCTGATAGCCGATCCACGAGTGGCCCTGCTTGACACCAGGCCTTCGGAGGAGTACGCGGCGGGTCACCTGCCGCGAGCGATCAATGCTCCCCTCGGCCTGCTGAAAACCGGCAAAGTGACGCTGGCACGATCGAAGCAATATGTTGCCTACTGTCGCGGCCCGTACTGCACCTTCGCCGATGAGGCCGTCGCGATTTTGCAACAACGCGGATTCGATGCAATGCGGCTCGCCCTGGGGCCCATGGAATGGGAAGCCGCCGGCGAGCAGCTTTCGCGTGCCGGCTAAGCGTTCACGCGACGTCCATCTCGGTCTCGCTGCAAATGCCGGGCAGTTCTGGCTGCTCGTTTTAGTCAATGCATTCGTTGGCTCGATGGTGGGGATGGAGCGCGACGTGCTGCCGTTGGTCGGCCAGCGGGTCTTTGGTCTGGCCTCGGAGTCCGCCGTCGTTTCGTTCATTGTCACCTTCGGCTTCACCAAGGCACTTGCAAATCTGTATGCCGGCCGGACCGCCGATCGCACMGGCCGCAAGCCGCTTCTGATTGCTGGCTGGCTCGTGGCATTGCCGATCCCGTTTCTCTTGATGTACGCGCCGGCATGGGGCTGGATCGTTTTTGCAAACGTTCTCCTCGGCATCAATCAGGGCTTATGTTGGTCGATGACCGTCGTCATGAAGATCGATCTCGTTGGGCCGAAACAGCGTGGACTGGCGATGGGTCTGAATGAGTTCGCCGGTTATCTCGCTGTCGGTCTCGCGGCGTTTCTCTCGGGCGCAATCGCGCAATCCCATGGTCTTCGCCCGTGGCCATTTGCGCTCGGCATTGTCAGCATAGCCATAGGACTCGTGCTTTCCGTGTTCGCCGTTCGCGAGACTCATGGCCACGCCCGCGTCGAGGCCACCGTGTCAGGGGCCAGTCGATCGACCGAAGATCCGTCGAAGAGCCGGCTCAATCCCGCCTTCGGCGCGCTGTTTGCTCGAGTGTCGTGGGGTGATCGAACGCTCTCAGCGATCAGTCAGGCCGGTATGGTCAACAATCTCAACGACGGGCTGGCCTGGGGTTTGCTGCCACTGTATTTTGCATCCTCCGGACTCGACGTCGGCCGGATCGCGATTCTCGCGGCTGTTTACCCCGCAACTTGGGGCGTGCTGCAGCTCGGCACAGGCGCTCTCTCGGATCACCTCGGCCGCAAGTGGCTTATCGTAAGCGGGATGTGGCTTCAAGCGCTTGCGATCGTGCTCTTTTTGCGCCAGGGGAGCTTTGGGATTTGGCTGCTCGCCGCAGTCGCGCTCGGCGCTGGGACCGCGATGGTCTATCCAACCCTGCTTGCCGCGATCGGCGACGTCGTCGATCCGCTCGTTCGCGCTTCGGCGGTCGGCGTCTACCGACTCTGGCGCGATTCGGGTTATGCTTTCGGCGCGCTTATTGCCGGCATCGTCGCGCACGCCCTTGGCCGCGAATGGGCAATCGGGGTCGTGGCAGCCCTGACGGCCCTCTCGGGCGCCGTCGTCGCCGTGCGCATGCGTGAAACGCATCGCAAGCTGCCGCCCACTTCATTTGTCGCGAACGCGACACCGTCAATTGCAAAAGGAACCTTAGGATGATCTTTCGTCAACTGCTTCGCGCCGAGACGGGCTGCGCTTCATACGTCTTCGGTTGAGGGGGACAGGGCCGTGCAGCGGTCGTCGATCCTCAGTTCGAGGTCGATCAATATCTAGAATTCGCCGACCGCCATGGGATGCGGATCGAGGCGATCATCGCTACCCACATCCACGCCGATCATCGCTCGGGTGAACGTGAGCTCGCATCGCGCAGCGGGGCGGCCATTTACTTCCATCGTAGTGCTGAGGTGGAATATCCCTTTGCGCCACTCGACGACGGATCGGAGATTTCGCTCGGCAACGTCATCATTCGAGCGATGCACACACCGGGGCACACGCCGGAAAGTATCTGCTTGCTCGTGACCGACCGCACCCGCGGCGACGAGCCTTGGATGGTGCTCACGGGCGACACGTTGTTCGTCGGAGACATCGGTCGACCAGACCTTGGCGGCGACGATGCCGGATGCGCACTCTACGACTCACTGCATGCAAAGCTGCTAACATTACCCGATCATATCGAGGTCTATCCGGCGCACATCTCCGGTAGCCCCTGTGGCCGCGCCATGAGCGGAAAACCGGCCTCCACGATCGGCTTTGAACGTCGGTTCAACACGGCGTTGCAAGAGCACGACCGGCAGCGGTTCGTCGAAGCGCTGTTCGCGGATCTGCCGGCAAAGCCGGCTCACTTTGAGGCCACGATTGCGACGAACCGAGGGCGTCATCAAGAGCCCCCTTTATGACCTGGTCGCGGCAATCAGGAGCGAAACCTGCCTCGCGATAGTCTCACTGAGCGCCGATTCCGCCGCAATGTGCGAGCGTTGACAAACAAAGCTTAGGATGACAATGCAGGGCGACAGGGCGTCCGCCGTGGTGTCTGAAAATTAGCCCGCGAGTTCGCGACTGTTGGTCGCTCCAACGGCTAGTATCCGTTGGGGGTCTCGAACCCGTTTCGGAGGACTACGATGTCGAAAACACGAGTTACTGCTTATTGCGTAATGACTTTTCTGTCGCTGTCGATCATTGGCGCCGCGTCCGCAGCGGAAGAATCCCTGCCGCCGGCATGACTCCCGAAATCAAGAAGATGTCATGACCCCGGGGCAGGCTCATCCGCCCGGGCTTCCAGTGGAATCGAAGCCGTTGTTGGGATGCGTTCCTACGATGGGTTACCACTACGTGAGCGACAAGAACAAGCCATTCGGACCGATTTACGGCTTTTACAAGGGTAAGCCGACGTTCACCGAGATCCTGGTGAGCAGCAATTTGTTCACGAATGGAAAGAGTTGGGACCAAAAACTCAAACCGCTACCTGGCTATCACATCGACCACGTCGACATCTGGTTTGGCCACACGGTCATCCTGGTTACGAGGTGCCGCATTACGACATCCACGCCTGGTACGTGCCGCACGCAGAGCACATGTATTACTGCAACAATACCTCTGGTAAGAGACCCCCGTTCCTCCAATGAACGGCCCAGGCAGGCGGCGTAGAGCCTGGCTGCGGGCTAAATGTCAGCTCCGATTAATCGCACCTCCGGAGCGAGCGGCCGATCTGTTGCACCGACCGGAGCTACTTGATGTCCACCGAGAGTCGGGTTTTGCGCGCAGCTCGCTCAATTGGGGCTGGGCAACAATTTCTGCCAGATTGTCGAGCAGAACAGATCGGGTAGACTTTTTCAGCCATCGAGCCTCGAGTAAGCGTCAGACCCTCACTCTTCGCTTGGTGGACCGTTTATTTTGTTGCGCGACCCTATCGATTCGCTGGATTTACCCGCGTTCGCGATCTGGCCCGCCGCGGCCCGGCGGGTGCGTTCTTGCACGGGAGAAAGAGGCGCGGGTGAACTTTCGTGATCTTCTGAAGCGGCTCGGGCCAGGATTCGTAACGGGCGCGTCGGATGACGATCCCGCCGCCATGGGCACGAACGTCCAGACCGGTGCGCAGTTCGCCTACGGCCAACTCTGGACAACGCTCTTCAGCTTCCCACTTATGGCAGCCGTGCAAGAGATGTGCGGTCGCATCGGCCTCGTTACAGGTCAAGGGCTTGCCACGGTTATCCGAACGAACTACGCGGCTCCGATTCTGTATTTTATTATTCTGATTCAGGTCGTCACGAACACAATCAATATCGGAGCGGACTTGAGCGCAATGGCGCAATCTGCGCAACTCATATGGCACATACCATACTGGGTGCTGCTCGCGATCACGACTACCGGTATGGTAGCTTTGATTGTGCTCGTTCCGTACCGTCAATATGCGACGTACTTGAATGTCCTCGGACTCGCATTGCTCAGCTACGTTGCGGCCGCCTTCACCGTACATGCGGATTGGCAAAAGTGCTCGCGAACGCGATTGTTCCAAGCATCCAATGGGACAAAGACTTTATACTGACACTGATTGCGGTCATCGGGTGACCATTTCGCCGTATGAGTTCTTTTGGCAATCAAACGAAGAAGTAGAAGAGCTGGTTGCCAAGGGCGCCATCCCCGGCAACGAGACGCGGCGGCCGAAGACGAACTTGGAAGACATCGGATTTCTGCGCTGGGATACCTTGTTCGGCATGTTCTTTTCCAATGTGATCACGTTCTTCATCATCATCACTGCGGCGGCGACCCTAAACGCAAACGGGCACAAGGACGTTCAAAGCGCTATGCAAGCTGCGGAACTGCTGCGTCCTCTTAGCAGGGTCATACGCGTTCGTTCTGTTTACGTTAGGCATAGTCGCTTCCGGATTGCTCGCGATACCGGTCATTGCGGCATCCTCGGCGTATGCGATTGGTGGCACGTTCAGCTGGCCGCGCAGCTTGGCCAAACCGTTTTGGGAAGAGTGGCGTTTTTACAGCATGATCGCGCTTTCGTGCTTCGTCGGTTTGCTTGTAAACGCAGTTCACATTCCGCCGTTCAAGCTGTTGTATTATTCGGCGGTGCTCAATGGCGTGATTTCACCCNTTCCTGCTTTTCATCGTAACCCATATTGCCAACAACAAACGCATTATGCGAGAGTACAAGAACCGCTGGTGGTCAACGACCGTCGGATACGCCCTCTGCGGCTTATGACGCTCGCGCTGATCGGGTTAGTCGTTTTATCGCGTTGATGTATGTTCCGAGGGGCGCGCCGGGCTAGGGAGGTTTAGTGCTTCGATGCTCTTGAAAATCGCGGTGTTCGTCGTGCCGCTGGGATTCGACACGCTCGCGGTCGCGGTGGTGTTGGGACTTCGCAGTTTGCATCCGCTTCGACCGGCGTTGACGTTCGCGTTTTTCGAAGCAGTGATGCCCCTCGTCGGTCTGCTGCTCGGCCGCGTCGTCGGGGCCCGGTTCGAGACGCCGGCAGTCGTCCTGGGCGGCATTGTACTTCTGGCGGTCGCGTTGTACATGTTGAAAGAAACGCTCCAGGAGGAAGACGAGACCGCAAATGTGTCCTTCACCTCGCTCCGAACGGCGGCGCTCGCCGGCTTCGGAATCTCGATGGACGAGCTGGCCGTCGGATTTCCGATGGGGACCAGCGGTCTGCCGGTTCCCGAGACGATCGGCGCAATCGCGGTTCAGGCGTTCGTCGTCACCTACGTGGGAATCGTCGCGGGTTCACGCCTGGGTCAAGCTTTAGGAGAACGCACTTCGCGTGTCGCGGGCCTCGTCGCGGCTGCCGCGTTCGCACTGCTCGGCATCTATCTCATCTTAGAGCGCTTCGTGCCCGGGTTGCCACAGGTCTAACGTCCGCCCAGAGGCCGGTGGTAACGCGCGGATCGAGAACGGAGGCGGGAGGTGACGCTAGGCCGTCGTAGCGGCGCTGCTTGGGTGACGCGCCGCTAACGCGAGAGACCCGCGAAACAAGCGGTGGGGCATTGCCGCTGCCGGCTGCGGAATAGAGCCCTGATCGTAGGCCATTTGTTCGTAAATTGCGTTTACGACCTGCGAAACGGGGTGGTCTTCAGCTCGGTGAAGTTCCACGACGCGAATCCAAAGACGATCGGTGTCGTACACGAGGCGATCAACGAGGCGCTGCAACTCATCAACCGCGATCATCGGGCTGTCGCGCAGATCTACCTCGAAGCCACCAAGGAAAACTGGCCGCTCGAAGACATCGTGAACATGATGAACGATAAGAATTTCGTGTATTCGGCTGCGCCGCAACGCTCGGTGATACTAGCGGACATCATGTATCGGGCCGGTACATTAAAGTGAAGGCCAACAGCTGGAAAGACTATTTCTTCCCCGAGGTGCATAACTTACCGGGTAGTTAGGCACATGCGGGGATGCGCTCCGCTTCAACCGCTTCGAGCGGATTGAAGGAATGTCTGCGCATCCGGCTACGGTTTATAAGCCCGAACCTTGGCGGTGAGCATTGCTTCTCGCGGATAGCGTAGAGGTCGCTGGCATAAATGCCGGAGACCTTTGTTTTCAGGCCGCCGGTGGAGCGACGAAACCAGGGTTCGCGAGGTCTTTATTAGCGTCGGCCCATCTTGGAAACGGCGCGCGAGATTTGAACCCGTAGCGGCATTGTAAAATTGCACCCCTGGGGCAGTTAGGCGATCTTGGCGGATTTCCCGCGGCTTCGGAGTCGGTGGCTCTGGCCGGTGAACGCGAAGACCGCGCCGTGATGAACAAGTCGGTCGATGACGGCCGTCGCCGTCATCTCGTCGGGAAAGACTTGCGTCCACTTCTCGAACGGTAGGTTCGTCGTTAGTGCGATGCTGCGTCGTTCGTATCGTTGCGATATGAGTTGAAAGAGTAGGTCGGTGGCTTCTCGTTCGAACGGCACGTATCCGAGCTCGTCAATGAGCAGCAGATCGATTCGATCGAGGCTGCGATAGTGTCGTTCGAGAGTCGCCATTCTCTTGGCGGCGATGAGCTTCATGAGCAGTGCGGCAGCGGTCGTGAAGAGAACGCGGTATCCACGCGTACACATCGCGAGCCCGAGCGCGCTGAGAATGTGGCTCTTACCAACGCCTGGCGGTCCGCTAAAGATCAGGTTGCGGCGCATCTCGACGAATGCGCCGTCGAAATGTTCTAGCAGCTTTGCTTTGGGCAATTCCGGCTGCAGCGTAAAGTCAAATGACTCGATCGTTTTGATCGTTGGGAAGTGTGCGGCGGCGATCCGTGCTCGAACGCCGTTTTCCTGGCGCTTTGCTGCTTCGAGTGAAATAAGATCGCTCAAATATGGCAACGGTTCGGCGTGCTCGCCGAGAAGCCGGCGGTAGTTGGTCAGTACGGTCGAAAGATGCAGGCTGCGTAGTTGCATCGGGTGATGCAGGCTGGCGGCAGAACTGCTGGTAACGCAAGAAGCGCTGGCTGCTCGCGGGCGAATCGTTCGCCGATCGTCTCATGGTACGTTGAATGCTCGCGTGCGAGACTCGCGTCACAGAATCTGGCAAGGGACGCGTTGAGCTCGTCGAGATCGGCAAACGACGGAATCGGTCAGAAGAAATTGTCCTCGATGTATCCATGCACGCCCTCAACGCCACCTTTCTCGTTGCCTTTGGCGGGCGCTGCGAAAGTGACGTGCAGTGCGAGGCCACCACGGAAGGCAGCAAACGCCTCGTTCTCGGTCCGATTGCGCCCGCGCAGGACGTGCTTGATTGCCGTCGACGCGTTGTCGAAGAGTGCGGTACGGGTCAAACCTCCGAATGCCAGAAATCCCGCGAGCAGCCCAGCAAAGAGCGCCGGCTGATCGCATCGCATTGAGGCTCGCGCCATGAACCGGCCGCTGTAACTCAGGCGCAACACGAACAGTTGTACGACGACCAGCACGCCGCCAAGATAGACCGACATCGGCGAAAAGTCGAATTGCGACTGATCGCCGGGCGCGTACAGCGCTCGGATGAACGCCTCCTTGGGCACGAGCACCTTGCGGCGATCGGCCACGTAGATGCGCAAAGCTCGCTCGCCGACGTGCAGATCGGCATCGACGTTCTGGCGCAAGTAGCTTCCGATGCGAGCTGCCGTAATTCGCGGCGTCGAGCGAATCAACTCGTCGATCTGGCTTTGATAGCGATCCAAGAGCTTTGGCCGCGGTCGCATGCTCGATTTCGGCGGCCTGTCTTGACGCAGATATTTGCGTACCGTGTTCGGCGCGAGGCCCAAATCGCGGGCCACCGGTTTGATCTTCTCGCCGTCGCGACGGCAACGAAGACGAATGGACTCCCAAACTTCCATGGTAATCACCCCTTGGGACGCTCCTCTCGAGCGGCTAGGTGTCGTTACCATCGCCTTCGGGAGGGGTGCCCTGCTTTATGTGCTCAGGGGTTCAATTCTCGGATGCCGCCTGGGGTTCAAATCTCGGATGCCGTTTCCACATCTCTCGGCGAGTTCCGCGCCTCCCGCTCCAGCCCGGGCGCCCCCCGGTTTGTAGGCATCCGAAATTGTCGGTGCCCGGTAAGGGGGCGCGAGTATCTTAGCCTTGCAGGCCGTGGTGCCCCACGCTCGCCGGGCACTAGCCTGGAGCAGCCCTCGCTGCAGTCGGGCCGGCATGGGTTTCACCGACGGAGGATTTCCCTTACTACAAGCCAAGCGAGCGCGCTATACGACGAGTCGCGTACGAAGAAGAGCCTCACCGGTTTCTCTATCGCGCAAGTCGTCGTCGTCGGAGGTGTCTATGCCTATCCGTTTTCTCTCTCTTGTTGTGCTGATCGGGCTGACGAGCACGATGTGCGTCGCGGCGGGAAATTCTCCAGTTATCGTTACGCCGGATAAGATTCACTGGCAAGCCGGAACAGGCGCAATGAAAGGCGCAGAAATTGCCGTCACATCCGGCAATCCGGAAGCTGCGGGCGAGTACACGATGCGGCTGCGGTTACCCGACGGCGCAAAATTTGGGCCACATTTTCACGGTGACGTTGAGAATGTGACGGTGCTGCAAGGGACGCTTATGGTTGGATTAGGTGACACGGTGAATGCGGCAAAAATGGTCGCTTTACCGGCCGGCTCGTTCGCGTCGGTTCCCAAGGGCCTGCACCATTATGCGACGGCCAAAGGCGTGACGATTATCCAGATCAGTGGAATGGGGCCGGAATCGATGACAATGGTAGGTATGAAGAAAAAATAAGAAAGCGTCCGCGCGATCGCTCGACCATCATTGCGGCTACTTCACCGAGTCCGCGCGCATTGATTCCTTCATCACATCGTCGTGCTCAGCATGGCCTGTTGCTGGACGGAACGCTTGCAGCTGCAGCACTCTAGAGCGGCCGCGGCCGCCTGTGACAACCGGGCCTCGGATGTTTAGGTAGTGCCAATGCCGTGGTACGTGCTATCCGCTTGGCAGGCACATCTCATCACCGAAGGGTCAGTACTGCGGGAACGAGATTCCGCCGTTGACGCTGAGGGTCGCGCCCGAGAGCTGATCGGATTCGGAAGCCGCGAGGTAGAGCGCGAGTTCGGCGAGATCCGCCGGCGTGTTCAAACCGAACGGCGCGTTTGCCTCAATCTTCTTGAAGGCTTTGACCAAAACTGCATCCGTGCCAGCATCGCGCTCCCGAGCGAACTTGTCATAGGCAGGCGTGGCGGCCGTGAGCGTCGTCGAGATCGCATTGATACGAACTCCCCAGCGCGCAAACTCACGCGCGAGCGCGCGCGTCAGGAAGACGATCGATGCGGCCGCAGCGCCGATGACAGACTCCGAGGGTGTTGGCATGCGCCCGGCATCGGTGGTCACGGAAATGAGCTTCCCATACCCCTGCGCCTTCATGTATGGGAAAGCTGCATGAAGCGTGTAGATGCGCTGGAATGCATGCGTACGAAAAAAGCCTTCGAGGTCGTCTTTGCCGATGTCGTGAAAGAGGGCCGCCTTCGGTTTACCAGTTCCACCGCTGGCCACGGCAATGTCGATCTTTCCGAATGCATCGAACGCCGACTTCATGACGCAGGCAACATCGTCGTAGTCGTAGAGGTCGGCCCCAACGAATCGCGGTTGCCTCGCGGCGTCCGCAGCGGCGGCGATCACCTCGTCGGCGGCCGCTTGACTACGACCCTGAAAGAGCACCTGAGCGCCGCATTCGGCATATTTGAGGACGATGGCACGACCTATCCCGCTCGTTCCGCCAGTGACGACCGCAACGCGACCGGTGAGGTCTGCCCTCACACTTCAGCCCCCGCTCGTGGGTTTGTGCTGCAGCGCCGCTCCGGACGCGAGGACCGCCTCGATCTCAGGCTGCGAGAACTCCAGATCGCGCAGCAGTTCTGTGGTGTGCTCGCCCAGCACCGGCGCATGACGCTCCACTTGCGGCTGCGATGCGCTCCATGTCGATGGAATGCCCATGCCGCGCAGGCGCCCTTCGGACGGGTGATCGGTCGGCGGAAAGAAGTTCACCGCGCGCACGTGCTCGTCGTCGAGGAGGGTCTGGGGCGTATGCAGCGGCGCCGCCGGAATGTCGGCCTCTCCGAGCAGGCGCATCCACTCGGCCGTCGTTTTCAGCGGAAAGATTGCGTTTAGTTCGGCGTACAGAGCGCTGATGTTTTGGGTGCGCTGCTGCACCGAGGTGTAGCGCGGATCGGCCGCGAGGTCGGGACGCAGTGCAAGCGCGAAAAAGCGCTGCCACTGCTTGTCGTTGTACACCAGCACGCTGACGAAACCGTCGCTCGTCGGATACGGCTTACGATGCGGGTCCAAGAGCCGCGGATACCCGAAGTCCCCCAGCGGCGGTTCGAACGTGCGGCCGTAAAGATGGTCGCCCATGATGAATTGAATCATGGTCTCGAACATCGGCACGTCAATCGATTGCCCTTTGCCGCTTTTCTCACGGTGATACAGTGCCATTCCGATCGCGGAGGCGGCCGCCATGCCGACGATGCGATCGGCGATCGCGGTCACCACGTACCGTGGCGGCTCGCCCTGGCTTGCCTGCAAAACCGCCAGGCCGACCGCGCCTTGTATGAGGTCGTCGTAGGCCGGCAAGTCGGCGTACGGCCCGTTCTGTCCGTAGCCGAACGCGCCGCAGTAGATGATGCGCGGATTGATCGCCCGAACGGCTTCGTAGGCGAGGCCCAGGCGCGCCATCGCTTTGGGACGCAGCGTGTAGAACACGACGTCGGCGCGCTCGATCATGCGCCGCACGATTGGCCACGCTTCAGCGCGCTTCATATCGAGTGCAATGCTTCGCTTGTTGCGGTTGATATTGAGATAGTAGGGGCCCATCTTTGGGTGGCGAACCGGGCCGACGCTGCGCAGCGTATCGCCTTCCGGCGGCTCGACCTTCCAGATATCAGCGCCCATGTCGCCTAAGATCTGGGAGCCGAACGGACCCATCACGTTCATCGTAATGTCGATGACCCGTACGCCGTGCAGCGGGCCGCTCACGTGCACGCCTTCACGCCGAGTTCGCGTAAGATTTCGGCTGTATGTTCGCCTGGACCCGGGGCCGTGCGGCGAACCGCCGGTTTGCGCGCGCCGTCGGCGATGACTGGAAACGGTAAATGCAGCTCGCCGTCTTTCTCGACGACCAAGTCGCGCCCACCCGCCTGGGCGATGCGGCTCGCTTCACGCGGCGTTACCACCAGTTGCGCCGGGACGTCGTGCCGATCGAAGCACGGCATCCATCCGTCCGCGGTGCGCGCCCGCACCACCGCACGCAACACCGGCTCAAGTGCGTCGCCATGCTCGCGCCGCAGCGCTTCGGTCGCGAAGCGCGGTTCGCGGAGCCCGTCAGCCTCATCGCCGAGTGCGCGCAGAAAGTTCTCCCAGAACCGATCTTCGACCAGTCCGAGCGCAATGTACCGGCCGTCGGCGGTTTCAAACAGATCGTTGGTCGGATAGAGATGCAGCCGGGTCGGGCCGTCGACGCCGAGTCCACGTCGCGTCGCGGTGAGCGAGAGCGCCACTTCGAACAGGCTGACATCTAACCGCGGGCCGCGCCCGGTTTGGTGGCGTTCGTGCAGCGCGCTCAGGATTGCGATCGCCGCGTACGTGCTGCCCGCCAGATCGGCAACCGGAATGCCGGAGCGGCGCGGACGCGATTCCCCCCAGTGCCCGGGAAGTGCGAGCATTCCTGAGGCAGCGAGGTAGTTGAGATCGTGGCCGGGTTTTTGCGCTTGGGGTCCGTTTTGCCCATACCCTGAGAGCGAACAATAGATCAGCCGCTTGTTGTGCGCACGCAGCGTGTCGGCATCTATCCCCAAACGCTGCGCAACGCCCGGACGAAATGTCTCGATGGCGACGTCGGCCCAAGCAGCGAGTCGCGCGACGATAGGGCGTGATGCCGGATCCTTGAGATCGAGCGCGATGCTGCGTTTGTTACGGTTGACCGAGGCGAAGTGTAATCCGGTGATCACGCGGCCTTCATCGCCTTGGGGCGCTTCCACTTTGATGACGTCAGCGCCAAGATCGGCGAGTATCACGGTGGCAAACGGTCCAGGCAGCAGCACCGAAAAGTCGACGATGTGCACGCCTGCGAGCGGCTGCCATGTTTTGTCCCGCTCCGCGTTCACCGCGCGGCCTCCAAGAAGCGGCGTGCCAGCGTGAGGTGGGGCCGATCGATCATCTTGCCGTCGATCGCAACCGTCCCAGCCTGCGGATCGCGTTCGAACGCCGCGACGACGCCGCGGGCCCACTCCGTTTCCTCGGGACTCACTGCGAAGGCTGCGTTGATGATCGGCACTTGCGCCGGGTGAATCGCCATCTTCCCAGCAAAGCCTTCGCGCCGCGCGGTGCGGCTTTCGGCCTCGAGCCCGCGTTCGTCTTTGAAGGAAGTGAACACAGTATCGATTGCCGCGATTTCAGCGGCGCCCGCAGCAAGGACGCAGAGTGAACGTGCGAGTCGGAAGACATCGGCGTACGTACCGTCGGCAAGCCGGTTCTCCGAACCGAGTGCCGCCGCCAGATCTTCGGCGCCCCAGGTTAGGGCTTCCAGCCGCGGCGATACAGCGGGATAATCGCGCAGCGCGAACAGCGATGCGGGCGTCTCCGTGGCGATCGCTACGATGCGCGTCGCGCCGGCCGGATGGCCGTTGGCTGCTTCGAAGGCGCTCAAATACGCGCCGAGCGTGCGGACGTCGGCGGGCTCGCACTTCGGCAGCATGATCCCATGCGGGCGCGCGCGCATCACAACCGCGAGATCGTCGAGCGCCGCTCCGCTGGCGAGCGCATTGATCCGCACGTACAACCGCGGACCGCCGTGCGCCGCGTCGATGTAGTCGCGTGCCGAATCGCGCGCAATCGGCCGGCGCACCTCGGCTACCGAATCTTCGAGGTCGAGGATTAGCGCATCGGCGCCGCTCTGCGAAGCCTTACCGAGCTTGCGTTCGCTGTCGGCCGGCACGAACAGATACGAGCGCATCATGACGTCATTTCGCGCTTCTTCATGAAGGCGGAGCGAACGCAAGTGGCGACGATCTCGCCGCGCTGATTGAGGGCTTGATGCTCGAACTCGACGATCCCCGCATCGGGGCGCGAACGGCTGCCGCGCTTCGAGCGCACGATCGTCCGCGCGTGCAGCGTGTCTCCGTGAAACACCGGTTTCGGGAAGGTGATCTCGCTCATTCCAAGATTCGCGATCGTCGTCCCGAGCGTCGTCTCGCCGACGGTCATCCCGACGAGCAGCCCGAGCGTGAACAGACTATTGACTAGCCGCTGCCCGAATTCGGTCTTCTTCGCGAACTCCTCATCAAGGTGGAGCGGCTGCGGATTCATGGTGAGCGAGCTGAACAGGACGTTGTCCATCTCGGTAACCGTGCGGGTCGGCGCGTGATCGAAAATCTGCCCGTCGGAGAACTCTTCGAAATACAACCCTGCCATGCTGACGTGACTCCCCTCGACTAATATGATTTCGGTAAGCCGAGCACGCGCTCGGCAATAAAGTTCATGATCATATGGGGACTGACCGGGGCGATCCGCGGAATAAAGCATTCGCGCAAGTAGCGTTCGACGTGATATTCTTTGGCATAGCCCATTCCACCGAGCGTCATCACCGCCGTTTCACAAGCTTCGAACGCCGCTTCAGCGGCGAGATACTTGGCGCTGTTTGCTTCGACGCCGCACTCCTTGCCGCGATCGTACGCGGCGGCCCCGCGCAACACCATGAGATGGGCCGCCTCCAAATGCATCCAACAGCGCGCCAGCGGGTGCTGGATGCCTTGATTCTGCCCGATCGGCCGATCGAATACGATCCGCTCCTTGGCGTAGGCCGACGCTTTGCGCAAGGCTGCGCGCCCGATACCCACTGCCTCGGCGGCGATGAGGATGCGCTCGGGATTCATCCCATGCAAGATCGAGCGAAAACCTTCACCTTCTGGGCCGATGCGATCCGCTTCGGGAATTTCCATGCCGTCGAGGAAGAGCGTATTGGAATCGACCGCTTTGCGACCAAGCTTTTCGATCTCGCGCACTTCGACGCCGTTGTCGCGGCTAAAATCAGTGTAGAAAAGCGTGAGTCCGTCCGTCTTGCGCTTGACTTTGTCGCGCGGGGTGGTGCGCGCGAGCAGCAGCATCTTGTTGGCGACCTGCGCGGTTGATATCCAGATCTTTTCGCCGGTGACGACGTACCGATCGCCCCGCTTCTGGGCGCGCGTCATGAGCGCCGTCGTGTTGAGCCCGATGTTAGGCTCCGTCACCGCGAAACATGCCTTGTCTTTTCCGGCGATGAGCGGGGGCAGCATGCGCGTTTTCTGATCGTCGTTTCCAAAAACGACCACGGGCTGCAAGCCGAAAATGTTCATGTGGATTGCCGATGCGCCGCTCATGGCGGCGCCCGATTCCGCGACCGCCTCGAGCATGATAGCGGCTTCGGTAATGCCCAGTCCGGCGCCGCCGTATTCTTCCGGCATCGCGATGCCGAGCCAGCCCGCCTGCGCAATCGCGGCGTGAAAGTCGTCGGGAAATCCGCCGTGGCGGTCTTTCTCTAACCAGTAKGTGTCATCGAAGYGCTCGCACAGCTTGAGKATCGAGTCCCGAATCGYTTGCTGGTCTTCGTTCAGTTCAAAATCCATGTAGCACCATCAGCCGAAGTAGCTCTCAAGGACCCGCGGGTCGTGCTTGACGCTGGCCGCTGCACCGTCGAACACGCATACTCCGGCCGCCATCACGTAGGCATGCGTTGCATGCCGCAGGACTTCGTGAGCATTCTGCTCGATTTGGAAGATCGTCAGACCGTCGCGATTGAGCGTGGCGAGGCGCTCGAATACCTGCGCAACCAGGATCGGCATTAGGCCCCACGAGATTTCGTCGACGATCAGGAGCTTGGGTCGGTCCATCAGCGCGCGGCCGAGTGCGAGCATTTGCTGTTCGCCGCCCGAAAGCGTGGCAGCAGCCTGCCCGCGGCGTTCCGCCAAGCGCGGAAAGAGGGCAAAGATGTCGTCCAGGCCGCGGCGGACGTCGGTGTTGGATCGTGCGAACGCGCCGACGCGCAAGTTTTCTTCGACGCTCATCGCTCCGAAAAGCTGGCGTCCCTCGGGCACGTAACCGGCGCCGCGCCGCTGGCGTTCCCACGCCGGCAGTGCGCTCACGTCCTCCCCATCGATGAGGGTCGTTCCCCGGTGCGGCACGAGGCCGCATATCGCGCGCGCWAGGGAAGTCTTTCCCGCGCCATTCGGCCCGACGATCGCAATCCACGATCCGCGCTCCGCGCGCAAACTGACGCCACGCACGGCGAGGGCTTCACCGTACCGAACTTCGATGTTATGGACGTCGAGCATCTACACGTCCTCTCGGGCGACGCCGAGATACGCGCGGACGACCGCCGCGTCGGCCCTGATCTCCGCCGGCGTGCCTTGCGCGATGACACGGCCGTTCTCCATAACGACCGCACGATCGCACAACGGCAGCGCGAGGCGCACGTTGTGCTCTACCATTACGACCGCAGCTCGCGCTTTGACCGATTCGACCAGGGCGAGCATCATCGCCGATTCTTTCTCGCTGAGGCCCGCGAGCGGCTCGTCGAGCAGGATCAAGCGCGGCTGCAGCATGAGCGCGCGCGCGACTTCGAAGCGTTTGAGCATGCCGAGGGTAAGCGAACCGGCTGCATCCTGTGCGCGCTCTGCCAGCCCGACGTCGCGCAGGAGCCCCAGCGCATCGCGCTGATCGGGAAGGCGGGACGCCGCCTCGCTCGGGACGACGGCAAGCAAATTCTCCATCACGGAAAGCGCGCGGAACGGACGCACGATCTGAAAGGTGCGTGCGATACCCAGGCGTGCCCGGCGAAACGCCGGCAGCCGCGTCACGTCGTTGCCGCCAAAGCGAATCGTTCCGGCATCGGGGTAGTACGCGCCCGCGATCATATTGAAAAGGGTGGTTTTACCGGCGCCGTTTGGCCCGAAGAGTCCGACAAGTTCACCCTGGGCAACGGCAAAGTCGACACCCTCGACGGCACGCAAGCCGCCGAAGCGTTTGTGCACCGCGGCGACTTCTAGTCCGCTCATGAGGCCGTCTCCAGCTGCGCCGTGCGATACCTGCGGCGTTCGAGAACGCGCCGCATTGTTCCGACCAGACCTTCGCGCGCGAACAGCGTGACCACGAGGATCAACAATCCGACGATGGTGAGGTGCAGCGAGGGCGCGACGATCTGCAAAATTTCGCGCAAGCCGACATAAAGCAGCGCGCCGATGACCGGTCCGAGGGCCGTTTCGACGCCGCCGATCAGCGGCACGGCGAGCGCGACGATGGACGTGTCAACGGAGAAAACCGATTCGGGATGGAGCGAGGAGACGAACAACGCATGAACGCCCCCGGCGAGCCCACACAGCGCTGCGCTTGCACAAAAGACCCCGACCTTCAGCCGCGTTGCATCGATGCCGACCGCGGCCGCCGCATCTTCATCGCCTTTGATCGCGAGCAGGCGCACACCCGTTCGGCTGCGGCGCAACCCAGCAAAAACGATGGTCGCGCCCGCAGCGGTGAGCACCATCAACACGTGCGGAAGGGCCGTCGGCAGAATTTCTTGCAGGGTCATGCCGGCCGCCCCGCCCGCGGCCGGAAGCTTGCGCACGCCGAGCAGCAGCAATTCCTGAAAAAACAGCGTAGCGAACGTGAACGCAGTACCGCGCAACCGCAAGCTGGTGACGCCGATGACGAGTGAGGCGAAGGCGGTCACGGCAATCGCGCCGACCAGGGCGATCGCGATCGGCCAGCCATGATTGATCGCTATCAAAACGGCATACGCACCGATTCCCGCCAGTGCTCCGTGCGCAAACGATACATAACCGGTGAGCCCCGACATCATGTTCCATGCTTGCCCGAGTGCGAGGTAATACGCCGCATAGTAAACGAGCGTGCTTACGTAGACCGATGCTCCTAAGAACGGCAGCGCCGCGGCGACTGCGGCGAGGAGCACGGTGATCGCGGCGAGCCGCGCGAACGGGTTCAGGCGGCGCCCCGCGCGCCGAGCAGGCCGTGCGGACGGACGAGCAGCGCCACGTACAGAAGGACGTAGGTGATGATCTGCGCCCACGAATCATCCAGGAAATAGCTCGCGAAGCTGTGGAGCAATCCGAGCGCGACGGCGGCGACGAGCGCCCCGCTAATGCTCCCGAGTCCGCCGATGATGACGACGACGAATGCATCGAGCAGCCACTCGTGCCCGACCGTCGGCGTCGTCGTTCCGATGAAGCTGATCAGCGCCCCGCTGATCGCCGCGAGTGCCGCGGCGGCGCTGAAGACAAGACGTTCGCTCGCGACGACATTGACGCCGCAAGCTGCCGCAGAATCGCGATTCTGGGCGACCGCTCGAAAACCAAGGCCGACCCGAGCGCGAGAGACGAGTGCCAAGGTCGCCGCGCCGACGGTGATGCAGGCGAACAGCACGGTCAGGCTGCGCCAGCCGACGACGACGCCGGCCAGCGTAACGTTGCCGCCCGGCCCCGCCGAGTACGTGCGGAAATCACCGCCGAAGGTCAAGGCAAAGAGTCCGAGGCCGACGATGGAGAGGGCGTACGTAGTCATCAGCGCATCGAGTTCGGGTCGGCCGGCGAGCCGCGCGATCACCAGCGCCTGAACGGCGAAACCGAGCGCGGCGCCCAGAATCGCGGCCAGCGGAAGTCCCCATAAGGGCGAAACGCCCGCCCACGCCACGATCAAGTAGGTCACGTACGCGCCGAGCGTGATGAACTCGCCGTGCGCAAAATTCACCACGCGCATCACGCCGAAGACAAGAGCCAAGCCTAACGCAACCAGCCCGAGCAGCGCGCCGAAAACGAGCCCGTTGATCGCCAGTTGCAGCCCGAGCGTCATTGCTTACTTCCAGGCCGGTTTGGGCCAGGCCGCCTGCGCGGGCTGGCGCACCACCTTCGAATCACCGTTCACCCACTGTGTGAGCGTGTAGCGGTAGCCTTCCTGTTGCAGTTTCGCATTGAGCTTGTAGGTGCCGAGCACAGTCAGCATCGTCGTCGTTTCGATGAAGTCGCGAATCCCGTTCTTGTCCGCCCCTTTCGCTTTCAGCGCGGCTTCGAGCACTTGTCCGGCCGCATATGCCGCGGCCGAGTGGTACGAGGGCGGGCGATTGAACTTCGCCCGGTACGCCGCGCCGAACGTCTTGCTCGCGTTATCCGTGAACGTTGCTTCCCAAGCGGAGCGTCCGAAGATGCCATTGGCATTGTCCCCGAGTGCCGTTTTTGTCACGCCGTCGGCCGCCTGAATGAAATGGTACGCAGTGGGGTTGAAGCCGCGCTCGATCATCTTGCGGGTGAGGGCGATGCTCGCCTGGTAGTACCCGCCCATCGAGACGGCGTCGGCCTTCGAGGAAATGATGCGCTCGACGATCGCGCTGAAATCCTGCGAGCTGGGCGCGTAACCGAAGGCTTCCGACGAGAGTCCCATCTTTTTCACTTCGTCCATAGCCCAATTTTTGGCGCCGATCGAGAACGGCGATTCTTCGTAGACGATTGCGAGATGCTTGATCGTTTTGCCTTTGCTTGCGATTACTTTGAGAAAGCCTTCATGGTCGTAGGTCGAAGACGGAAACGCTTGTACGGTCCAGTGCAGTTTGCGGCGGTCCCAGATCGAAGTGTCGGAAGCAATCGTTCCAAGCATCGGCACGCCCGCGCGTTCAACAACGGTCGCTGCCGCATCGGTGATGGGACTCGAGTACGGACCGAGAATCGCTAAGACGCCGTCACGGGAAATTAGCCGTTCGGCCAGGACCGCCGCGGTATCGGGATTACTTTCGTCGTCATAGGTGATGAGCTCGATGGGGCGGCCGTTGATGCCGCCGCGAGCGTTCACCTCTTGGGCCCAGAGCTGATAGCCTTCTTGGACGTATTTTGCGGAATCGGAAAACCGGCCGGTTAGCGAAAGTGAGGCGCCGATCTTGATCGGATCGGCCGCCGTCACCGCCGTGGGACCGATGGCTATCAAGGCGAGGATGAGCGAAACGGCGGCGAGCCGTGTGATCGTTTGAGATGTCATGAACGTTCCTCCTGTATGTGCACCGAAGTATTGCGAGATAACCGTCGCCGCTTCACGCAGCGCTTCACCGAGCGTGGCAGCTGCTCGGGATTAGGTCCAGGGTTCGTGCGATCGCGCCGAAGCCGAGGGGACGCCGCCCTTTGCCAGTAAAGCAGCAACTTGAGGGCGTGTGTTTCCGGTGCGGCCTGCCGGGCAGCCGACTCGTCGGCAGGGGCCAGCGCGGTGGCGCCGGCTCGCCGGGATGGCGGCCGGCCTCCTTTCGTATGCCGATCCGGTTTGCATAAGTGAAAGGGCTATTGCGTCAGTAAAAGACTAACCCTTCCGGTCGCGAAACGGGGCCGAAACCATGGTAAGACTCACTGACTACTCCAGCTATGCCGACGCTCAGCGCCACTTTACGATGGAGCGTTTGTGGGAACTCTTCGATGGAAACGAGCAGGCGCTGAACATCGCGCACGAGTGCGTCGATCGCTATGCCGGCGACGCGAACCGCATCGCCGTGCGCATCGCCCACGCCGCTGGTAGCGACGAAGTGCTGACGTTTCGAGCGCTCTCTGAAGCATCGTCACGGTTCGCGCACGAATTGTGTGGGCGAGGCGTTGTTCCGGGCGATCGCGTCGCGATCATGCTCGAGCCGTCGTTCGCCTTTTACGCGACGTTATTTGGGACGATGAAGTGCGGTGCCATCGCCGTTCCGATGTTTACCGCGTTCGGACCAGACGGCGTGCGTTTGCGCATCGATGATTGCGCGCCGCGCTTGCTGTTCACCAATGAGGGGAAGGCGGCGGAGCTCGCCGAGTCGCTGGCCGTCGAGATGATGATCGCCGATGCGGAATTCATCGGCTCGCTCGAGCGTCATCCCGTCACGTTCATGACCGCGTCACGGGCCGACGATCCGGCCGTCTTTCAATACACGTCGGGTACGACGCGCGAGCTGCCGGCGGCGATCCGGCATACGCATCGCGCCATCGTTCTGGTGATGATCGCCGGACTCTACGGTACGGGAATCCGTCCGGGAGATCGGTACTTTTGCCCGTCATCGCCCGCCTGGGGTCACGGTCTGTGGCACGGCACGCTCGCCCCGCTCGCCCTCGGGCTCGAAACCGGTGTCTACGCCGGCAAATTCGATCCCGAACGGCTGTTGCGCGCGCTCCACGAGTACGGAACGACAAATGTGTCGGCGGCCGCCACCCACTATCGCATGATGATGCTTTCCGTCGCGGCGCCGAAGTACACGTATGCAGTCCGCAAGCTCACGTACACCGGCGAGGCGATCGACGGGGAGAGCCTCGCCTTCGCGCAAACCACCTTTGGTGCGCCGGTCGCGAGCATTTACGGAACCACCGAGGTCGGCGTTTGTCTGGTTGCTTATCCCGGTGCGGAGGATCTCGCGATAAAGCCGGGTTCGCTCGGCAAAGCCGTCCCCGGAGTTCGGGTTGAGGTGCAAGATACGGCTGGCGATCCGTGCCCGCCCGACGTGATCGGCGAGATCAAAGTCTGGCGCAACGATGCCTGGTTCCCCACCAAGGATCGCGGTTACGTCGACGCCGATGGCTATTTCTATCACGCCGGACGCGCGGATGACGTGATCATTTCGGCGGGCTGGACGATGAGCGCGACCGAGATCGAGGGCGCCCTCCTGAAACATCCCGACGTGCGCGCAGCTGCAGTGATTGCCGTTCCGGACCCCGTGCGCGGCCAGATCGTCAAGGCCTTTGTCGTCGCCAATCGGCCCGGCGACGATGCGCTCGTTGCCGGGATCCAGGAGTTCGTTCGCGCGCGCCTCAGCCGGCACGAGTTTCCGCGCGCGATCGAGTTCGTCGACGAAATTCCTAAGACGCCCGCCGGCAAGATCAACCGCAAAGCCTTGCGCGATCGCGAAAGCGCATCCGCCGAGCTCGTTTCGAAGGGGAACTGATGTCTACTGAAACCGTCGAACGCTTTCCCAAGATCACCGACGAGGGATTGGCCGAGTTGCGCGCGCGAATCGGGGTCAAGATCGGCAACGTGATCGAGCCCTGGTGCCATGAGGCGACGCGCGATAATATCCGTCATTACGCCCACGGCATCGGCGACGATAATCCGCTGTGGTGCGATCCGGAGTACGCCGCTAAAACGCGGTGGGGCAGCATCGTAGCGCTGCCGAGCTTCTTGTTTGCGACCAGCCGGATCGTCTCAGGCTATGTCGGCGGTCTTTCAGGCGTGCATGCAATGTGGGCGGGCGCAGATTGGACATGGCATCTGCCGGTGAAGCGCAACGATGAGATCGTGACCGAGGCGTGGCTTAAAGACCTTATCGATCACGAAACGCGCTTCGCGGGGCGCGCCATTCAGCAGATCTATCACGTGAATTTTAAAAACCAGCGCGGAGAGTTGGTCGCGGAAGCGGACAGCTGGTGCTTTCGCACTGACCGCGATCAGGCGCGCAGCGGGCCAAAGTACGCTGACGTCAAGAATCGTCCCGCCAAGCGCTACACCGAAGAAGAGCTTGCCGCGATCTTCGATTTATACGCCAACGAAGAAATCCGTGGCGCGACGCCTCGTTACTGGGAAGACGTGCGTGTCGGTGAAAAGCTTGCGCCGATGGCGAAAGGACCGATGACCATCACTGGTTTCATCGGCTTTGCGCAAGGCTGGGGCGGCCTCTATATCCGCGCCAACAAACTGAACTGGAAACAGTTCAGCAAGCATCCTGGCCTAGGGATTCCGAACCGTTTCAACGTGCCGGATTGTCCCGAGCGGGTGCATTGGGAGCCGGATTTCGCTTTGCGCGTCGGCGCGCCCGGCGCGTACGATTACGGTCCGGAACGGTGCTCATGGCTTACGCATCATCTGACCAACTGGATGGGCGATGACGGCTTCTTGCGCAAGGCGAGCTGTAAGATTCGCCGGCACAATCCGGAAGGCGATGCGCTGCGCATCGACGGACACGTGGTCCGAACGTTCGAAGAAGAGGGTCGTCACTTGGTCGAGATCGCGCAGGAAGCGCGGAACCAAGACGGCGAGCTGAGCGTCATTGGCAGCGGCGTCGTCGAACTGCCGAGCAAGGCCGCGCGCTAATCACTCGGGCTTATACTCGCGCGGTTCGTGCTGCGCAGTGGCTCAAGCGCGCTTTCGCATCTCACGACCTGGTCGCGTGGTCGAACGGCTCGAGGCACGGAGCTCAGATGGCTGACCGGATCGCTTCAACGTTTAGGATAATGTCAAATTTCCATCCGGCGATCAGACCGCCGCCCACCGCTCTATCCGAGTTCATGCCAAAATCACGGCGGTCGATTTTGGACACGGCGGTGTACCCCATTTGGAGGTTTCCGCGCGATCCTTTAACTGACCGACATATTCGGCATCAAGCGTAACCGGTTTCGTCACGCCGTGCAGCGTCAAGTCGCCGTCAATTTTGAACTTCTTGCCCTCACCTGGCGTAATCCGGGTGCTCTTAAACGACATCGTAGGGTATTTCGCGACATCCAAAAACTCAGGAGAGCGCAAGGCTTGCTGTCGCACGCCCCGCTTTTACAGGGGAACTTCGCAGGCGAGTAGGGATGACGCCGTAGCAAGGGCCGAGGAATGTAGCCGCTCTTACTACGATCCTCATCCAGACGGAGTCACCTCAATGCAAACCCCGCAGAGCACAGGCGCTATCATTCGTCGCTACTTTTCCGCTTACGAAACGAAAGATCGAATCGCGATCGAAGAAGTGCATCGCTGATGATTTTACGTTCACGAGCCCTCAGGATGATCGTATCGATAAGAAAACCTACCTCGAGAGGTGCTGGCCGAACAGTGAGGCGGTCCGTGCCTACGTCATTGAGAAGCTGTTTGAAAACGGCAACAAAGCTTTCGCTCTTTACGAATTGGAAACGCAGGTTGGTGACAAGTTTCGGAATACAGAATTTATTAGGACAGATGAACAGAGAATAATGGCAATCGAAGTGTATTTCGGCACGAAAGCCGACTAGAACGTCCGGTCATTTTCACGCGAGCTCCAAGACTCAACGCCCGCTCGCAACCTCAAAAGGGGCGGATCATCATCGCCGCTCGTACATCGTGGTTATCGGCGAGCCCCGTGGACGAGGTCCCGCTCAGATTTATGCGCGCGCCAATTCGTTGCTGCCGCTGCGCTCATCGACGGCGAGCGCTTCCTGCAACCCTACCATCTCGAAGAACGCGCGCGGCGAATGCCCCCGCGTTGTCGCTTCGTCGGTGCCGTCGCGCTTGAGCGCTTCCAGCGCTTCCCGGATGGCGAGTGCGGCGGGAATCATGGCAGCCGCGGGATAGATCGCAAAACGGAAGCCGAGATCTCGAACTTGCGCCACGTGGAGGTTCGGTGTGTTCCCGTGGGCAGCTAAGTTGAGTAGCATCGGCCCGGGCGCTTCCGCGATGATCCGTTCTATTTCGTGCATGGATTGCGGGCCTTCGAAAAACCCTACGTCGGCACCGGCGTCGAATGCCTGGCGCATCCGGTCCATCGCATCCTCGAAACCGTGCGGTTGCCGGGCGTCGGTCCGCGCGATGATGACAAAGTCCGGATTGTAGCGTTCACGGACGGCGGCACGAATGCGCTGCGCGAAGTTCGCCGCCGAGACCACGACCTTACCCTGAAGATGTCCGCACCGCTTGGGAAACGTCTGATCCTCGATGTGGAGGCCCGCAACCCCCGCTTGCTCGTAGTGGTGCACGGTGCGTGCGACATTGACGGGCCCGCCGAAGCCGGTGTCCGCATCCGCGACCACGGGCACATCGGCGACGCTCGCGATGACGCGCGCGTTTTCGGTCATTTCGCTCATGGTCGTCAACCCGACGTCGGCCTGCCCGATGCGGCTGGCGGCTGTCCCAGCCCCCGTCATATAGAGCATGGGAAAACCGACGGCATTGGCGACTCGTGCCGAAATACCGTCATAGACACCCGGACCCCAAATCAGCTCGCCGGTCTTCATCATATCGCGCAGGCGGGCGGCAGCGTCTAGCAGCATTCTCATCTCCCTAGCGAGAAGTTCACCCGACTCTTCTGGGAAACCATAAGGTACACCTCACATAGAATTACGGTTGGACGGCATCGGTAAGAAGTTCGCCAACCCGAGCGGCGGGGGCGACTTGGTGGCGCTCGATCGTATCGATTTGACGATACCAGCCGGCCAGTTTCTCGCGCTGCTGGGGACGTCGGGCTGCGGCAAGAGCACGCTGCTCGAGATCGTCGGCGGGCTGCAATTGCCGACTTCGGGCCGCGTTTTTCTGGACGGATCGCTGGTGAGCGCGCCGCATCCTCGTATGACCATCGTCTTCCAAGAAGACTCAACTTTTCCGTGGCGCACGGTGTTCGACAATGTGGCGTTTGGCTTGCAGATGCGGGGCGACGCCAAAGCGACGATCGCGCGAGTAACGGACGATATGATCGACCTAGTCGGACTGCGTGGTTTCGAGCGCGCGTATCCGCACCAGCTCTCCGGCGGCATGCGCCAGCGCGTCGCCATCGCGCGCACGCTGGTGACAGGTCCGCGCGTGTTGTTGATGGACGAGCCATTCGGCGCTCTGGACGAGCAGACTCGTTTCGTATTGGGTGAGGAGTTGCTGCGCATCTGGGCGGGAACCGGCTGTACGATCATGTTCGTCACCCATAGCTTGCAGGAGGCGATTCAACTCGCCGATCGCATCGTGGTGCTCGGTAACCGGCCGGGACGCATCGTCGCTGAATTCGAAAACGATCTGCCGCGGCCGCGCCACGAGATTGACGATCCGCGGCGCTACGCTCAGTTGATGTCCGGACTGCGTGAAGCGATCGGCTTGACCAGGCCGGCGGCGTCCGCACGCGCCGGTGTCGCTTCCTTATGAAACGCACCACGATCGTTCGCTGGCTCGTTCTCGCGGCGGGAGTGCTCGCGCTCGAGGCGGTGGCGCGCGCGCACGGCCTCGGTCCTACCCTGTCAGTGCCGCCCAGCGTAATGCTGGCGCGACTGGCCAGCTCACTTGGCCGCGGCGAGCTCACGCCGCATCTGGCGCAGACCGCCGGCGAAGTCTTCGCCGGTTTCGCTGCCGGCGCTGCGATCGGTTTGCCGGCGGGCGCCTTGCTTTGGCGCTTCCCGGTCGCGGCGGCGACCGTCGAACCGGTCCTGCTCGCGTACTATGCCGTTCCAATTTTCGCCCTGTACCCCGTCCTGATCGTAGTTCTGGGTGCCGGACTCATGCCGATCGTCGTAATCGGCGCGCTCGCGTCGCTCGGAGCGATTGTCATCAACACCCTCGTCGGCCTACGTGAAGTGCCGGATGTGTACATCAAAGTTGCAAGGACGCTCGGTTTGACGAGAATGCAGCTCATGCGGTACGTCATCGTCCCTGCGATCGTTCCGCCGCTGTTCATCGGGATCAAGCTGGGATTCATCTATGCGCTTATCAACGTCATCGCGGCGGAATTCATTCTTGCGACTTCTGGTTTGGGTTACGAGGTTTCGTATCACTACAACAACTTCGAGTCGGCCGACATGTTCGCGGTTATCTTGCTCGTGATTGTGCTGAGTGTCGGCGTCAACGCGGCGCTTGGGGGAGTCGAGCGGCGGCTGGGGCGATGGCGGGCAGTAACATGAACCGCATCGTCGCTTCACGCTTGGGCTGCGCTGTATTCTTTTTCGTGCTGTGGCAGGCGCTAAGCGCGTGGAAAGGTGAGACCATCGTGCCCGGACCCCTGTCGGTCGCTGCGGCGATCTCAGCCGGCTTCTCGGGGGGCTGGCTGATGCGGGCGACGATTGTGACCTTGCGGGAGACCTTTCCGGCGTTCGTTCTTGCCGTCGTCATCGGTTTCGTCGCCGGGGTGACGCTGGGCGTGTCGCGCTTTTGGGGTACGGTCTTCGAGCCGCTGATCCTCGGAACGTATTCGATTCCGAAGGTGACGCTGTATCCGATCTTCCTTTTGCTTCTAAAGGTAGGAAGCGCCTCGAAAATTGCCTTCGGATTTTTCCACGGGGTCTTTCCAGTTCAAATTCTGACGCAGTCCGCGACCGCAAATTTGCGCCCGACGTATGTAAAGGTTGCACGTTCTTTTGGACTATCGCGGCGCCAGATCGCGTTGCATGTCGTGCTGCCAGCGATCTTACCGACGCTCGTCGTCAGTTTACGCCTGGCGTTCAGCCTGACGTTCATCGGCGTCGTGCTCGGCGAGATGTTTGCATCGCGCGCGGGCCTCGGATTTTTGCTCAATGCTTCGGATTCCACGTTCGACATGCGCCGGACCCTGGCGATCGTCGTAGTCCTGGCGACGATTGGCATTACCATGAACGCGCTGTTTTACGCGTTGGAACGGCGCATGGGGCACTGGCATCTGCAATCACGCGATGAGCCGCTCACACTATAAGGAGACTAATCATGACCTACGTTTCTCGCAAATCATTTCTCGCGACGGGCGGAGCAATCGTCGGTGCTGCCGCCGTACCCGGCATCGGGCGGTCGGCGTCGCTCGTTCCATTCGACATCACCGTGACGCACTATCCGGATCAGGACTACGCGTTGCCGGTCCTCATTGCGCAAGAGCTCGGCTACATGGCCAAGGAAGGGATCGACGTCAAGCCGATCGTCGGCTCGAGCGGCGGCGGGACCACGGTTCGCAACATCTCATCGGGCGGTCTCATCTTGGGTGAAGTCGCCACCTCGGCCGGGATCAAAGCGATCATGGCCGGGGAGAATCTAAAGATTGTCGGAGGCGGCGTTCAGACGCCGGGCACGATCTGCTGGGCCGTGAAAAAGGATTCGCCGATCAAATCAATCGGCGACCTGCAAGGGAAGACGGTTGGATTCACGCAACCCGGCTCGGTCAGCGAGTCGCTGCTCGTGATGTCTCTCAAGGCGGCCGGAATCGATCCTTCAAGCGTCAAGACCAGAGCGGCCGGGGGTATCGGCGAAAACTTCACGCTGCTGACGACCGGCGGGCTGGATTGCGCCTTCATGGTCGATCCAACTTTCTCGCAGCAAACCGCCGCGGTTCGTGCCGTCTTTTTTGCACGCGATTACATCCCGCAGTATTTGCAAACGGTGTGGCTTGCCGGCGACGAGACGATGAAAACGAAAGGCGCGCTGATCGCGGGGTTCTTGCGGGCACGGGCACGCGGCGTTGAGTACGTTGTGGGACATCCGGTCCAGGCTGCGTCCCGGTGGGCCAAGGCCGCGCTGACACCGCAAGAGGCGATTGCGGTTACGCTCTCGCACGAGAAGCCGTCACAGTACTTCGGGAAGGGTAGTCTGAGCGCAGCCTCGTTGTCGCGCGTTGTCGAAGGAATGCGAATCGGCAAACTTCTGGGCGCCAACGACAAAGTACAGCTTGCAAAAATCGTGGATCAAAGAGCCCTACCGGCAATACAACGGGTGAATCTGCCAGCGGAAGTCTAGCCGCCGGTGGCTCGTTCACGGAGGCGCTGCTCGACGTAGGGGCGCAGTCCGCCAGCATCGATCAAGCTCTGCATGAAGGGCGGAAACGCCTCCGCCCGATAGCTCGTGTGTTGGGTGATGTTCCGGATCGTCCCACTCGCGGGCTCGATTTCGAGCTCATCGCCTGCGGCAATCGCGTCGACTGCATCGGGCGACTCGAAAATCGGCAGACCCAAGTTGAGTGCGTTGCGGTAAAAGATTCGCGCAAAGCTCTTGGCGATTACGGCGCCGACGCCGCAAGCCTTGATCGCCATTGGCGCGTTCTCGCGGCTCGAGCCGCAGCCGAAATTCGAGCCCGCCACGATGATATCCGAGGGCCGAACGCGCTGCACGAACTCAGGGTCAATGCCCTCCATCGCGTGTTTTCCTAATTCGACCTCGTCGATGATGCTCAGGTACTTCCCCGGCAAGATCACGTCGGTGTCGACGTTATTTGCGAAGCGATGGACGACCCCGTGAATGCGCGCTTCCACGACTACGCCAGTACCGCGTCGAGTGTTCGCGGATCGGTGATCGTGCCGGTCAGGGCTGTCGCCGCGCACGTCGCTGGAGAGGCCAGATAGACCTCGGCTTTCGGCGAGCCCATCCGGCCGACGTAATTCCGGTTTGTCGTCGAAATACAGCGTTCGCCGTCGCCCAGCGTGCCCATATGGCCGCCGAAGCACGCGCCGCAGCCGGGTGTATTGACGGCGCAACCCGCCGCTACGAGCGTCTCCAAAATTCCCTCTTGCGCGGCGGCCAAATACACGCGCTGCGATCCCGGATTGACGACGACACGCACCTTTGGCGAGATGCGCCGCCCCTTCAGAAACTGCGCCACCACGCGGAGATCGTCGAGGTAACCGTTGGTGCAGCTGCCGATGAACACTTGCTCGACGGCGATGCCCGCGGCTTGTGAGACGGGCCGGCCATTCTCCGGCAAATGCGGAAATGCGACCTGCGGCTCGAGCGCGGAGACGTCGATCCTGACAACGCGTTCGTAGATCGCGTCGCGATCGCTGGCGAAGACTTCGAACGGCCGATCGGTGCGCTCGCGGACGTAAGCGATCGTGTTTGCATCCGCGTGAAAGATGCCGTTTTTCGCCCCGGCCTCGATGGCCATGTTTGCCATCGTAATTCGACCGGTAATCGACAATTCGTCAATCGTGGGCCCGGTGAACTCGAGTGCTCGGTACGTAGCACCGTCGATTCCCAGCTCACGGATGGTCGCGAGCATGATATCCTTGGCGAACACCATTGCCCCCGGTTTGCCCGTGTAGACGAGCTTGATTGTCGCGGGTACTTTGAGCCATACCTCGCCGAGTGCCAGCGCCGCCGCGATGTCGCTCGAGCCCATTCCGGTCGAGAACGCTCCGAACGCTCCGTACGTGCACGTGTGCGAATCTCCGCCGACAATGAGCTCGCCTGGGGCAACCAGGCCCTCTTCCGGCAAAACGACATGCTCGATGCCGCCGCGTCCCACGTCGTAAAAATGCTCGATCTCGTGCTCCGCTGCGAACGTCTTGAGCATCCCGGCGATTAACGCCGATTGGACGTCTTTTGCGGGAACCAGGTGATCGACCACGAGGGCAACCCGGTGGGGATCGAAAACGCGCGCGCCTTTGATCTTCCGGAATTCAGCGATCATCACGCTGCCGGAAAGCTCGTTGGCCATAACCAGGTCGACGCACGCGATGATGATCTGGCCCGGCTCAACACGCTCGAGCCCAGCGTGCGCGGCGAGAATCTTTTCCGTGATCGTCATGCCCATAATTTTAGCTCTCCTCGGCATCGATTTCGCCTCGCAGGCTACGAGTCCGCCCCTTGAGCGGCGCCCGACGGCCGCAGGCCTGCAGAGTCGGACGCCAACGGATAAAGCGGCGCCACGAGTCCCCGCGTTGGCTTCACCGCGACGAGCGATACATCATCAAGCCGTGCTGCCACGAAATACTACCACGAGAAGACACGCACCTGGCTACGGAGAGTGAAAGAGCGATAGTGAGGCCATACCAACTATGGACCTCATCTGTGATCGTGAAACGTGACATGTGACGCGGCCCTCCGACCGAAACAACTGACAAGCGAGACGGACCGTGCCTCGGAGATAACGCGCGACGTGGTGACTAATGTCACAGCCAGCGACAAACGTGAGCCTCGCGTAACCCCGGCGGCGTTGTTCACTGGGCTTTAACCCATTTTCGCTCGCCCGTGGTAGCCAGTCGCCGCCGACTCCGCTGAGAAGAGCAGAGATCTGTGCGCCCGCGGCGAGCGATGACCCATACGTTTTCCTTGCCGACGCCTGGCGCTACGCAAATCGTCGTGCGCCAGCATAACCGAGAGCGATGTTATCTCAATGCCCATTGACTGAGGATTGGGAGGCACCGCAGCAGCTCGCCGCGATCGATATGGGCCCGCTTGCTCCCTCCAAGCGATCCAGCGGCAACCACCGTTCACGCACGGTCATACCACACCCAAGATATTTCCAACCAGTTACCGCCTGTTAGGAAGTGGCGCTGAAGCAGGCCAGTTACAGGAAACGCCAGAGCTGATGTACTGTGTAAACTTCGTCGATGTCGGGTACCGAAGATAGGGCAATGGCACAAAACGGCAAGATGAGCTAGATTGCCCGCCGTTGGGACCAAACACCCTCGCTTTAGGAGTTCGAAAGTGAAAGACAGCCAGCAGGTCCAGGGCGCAGCGGCGACGGTCGGCGACTTCGTGCAGCGTCAGGTCGACGAGCGTTCAACGGAGATCGGGTCAAAGGTGGGAAGCACGGCCATAAGTCTGCGCTCCATCGCAAAGGAGCTGCGTGCAAATGATGCAACACCGGCAGCCGATCTCGCCGAGTCAATTGCGAGTCGTGCTGAAGGTTTTGGTCGGTACTTGCAAGAGGCCGACATGGACCGCCTCGTGGGTGACGCCGAGAATCTTGCGCGACGAGCGCCGCTAGCCGCAGCTGCTTTAGGACTCCTTGTTGGCTTGTCAGCGGCGCGATTCCTCAAGGCGTCGAACCGGCGGCACGACGCGCCGAGCTATTGATGGACAAGACTGCATGGTCTGAAGACCTCCGGGAGCGCCCGGTAGGCGAACTGTTTGGGCGGCTCTCGGAAGAGCTCGCCACGCTCATTCGTCAGGAGATGGCGCTGGCACGCGCAGAACTCACCGACGCTGCGAAACATATGATGGCAGCGGGTGGGCTTTTCGGCGGATCAGCACTGTTGGCATTGGGAGGGGTGGGTGCGCTAACCGCATGTTTTGTGCTGAACTTGAGCCTCATCCTCGCTCCCTGGCTTGCCGCATTCATCGTTGCGGTTACATATTTGGTTATGGCGGTAATTCTGGTGGGACTTGCCAAGAAGAAAATGGCTGAGATGACGCCGATCGCGTCGTCGGACACCGTGGATACACTAAAGGAGGACGTTAAATGGGCAAAGAGCCAAGTCAAATCCGTGAAGAGATAGAAGAAACACGTGAGCGCATGGGCGAAACAGTCGACGCGCTTGCGTATAAAGCAGATGTTCCCGCACGCGTTCGCGACCGCGTTTCACAAAAAGTTGAAGACGTGAAGGGAGCATTAGGAGCAACAGCTCAGAAGGCACAGGCTAGCGCGGGCAAAGCGGGCCAGCGCCTCAATAGAGCTCTGCCTGATTCGGACGCAGTTACGGTGCCGGCCCGCCGGGCGATGGACGTTGTACGCGGCAATCCGCTAGGCATGGTCCTGGGAGCTGTGGCTGCCGGGGTGCTCATCGGCCTTGTGCTGCCCGCGACCCAACTTGAGGATGCGCAACTCGGGGAACTTGCTGATCAAACTAAAGATCAGTTGCAGGAGACCGGGCAGGATCTGGTCGACCGGGGCAAATCGGCGGCTCAGGACGTGGCAAAGACGGTCTTCGAGAAGGGCGCGATCCCAGCTCCTGACCGGCATGACTATTCGGGCGACAGCGGATATGCCGCCCGTAATATAAAGCTGCCAACCGCGTAAGCCATCATCTCGGCGCTTAAGATTTTAGGTAAAGGGATGGCGCTTCGGTCACTGCTGCCGATCTTCAGAGAGGCATTCTCGGAATGGCAGTCGGACAAGGCTGGCCGACTCGCTGCTGCGCTGGCTTACTTTACGATTTTCGCGATAGCCCCGCTCCTGATCGTGATCATTTGGGTCCTCGGCTACGTTGCGCACAGCTACGGAATCCACCACAGCCAAGTGCGGGATCAATTGGTCGGCCAGCTAGCCGGTTCGATTGGTCGAAGCGGCGCTGACGCCATCAAGGCAATGGTCGAGGCAGCGTACAAGCCCAAGGACGGATTTATCGCCTCCACCATCAGTATGCTCCTGTTCATCTTTGCCGCTTCAGGTATGTTCGGCGCTCTTCAGGACGCGCTGAATACGATCTGGCACGTCGAACAGAAGAAGCGTACTCTCGTCGATACATTGAAAGATCGTGGCCGGTCGATCGGGATGATCTTTGTACTCGCTTTGCTGCTGCTGATTGCAATCGCGGCCAATACAGCGCTCGCCGGCGCGACGAACTGGATCAATCTTCAATTTCCCGGACTGGCGTTATTGGGACGCGTCGCTAGCTTCTTGCTGTCGTTCGGCTTGATGACCGTCTTGTTCGCGCTAATTTTTAAGTTCCTGCCGGACACAAAGATCGAATGGAGCGATGTTTGGATCGGAGCAGCGGTTACATCGCTCTTATTCGTACTAGGCGAGTTTGCGCTCGGCCTTTATTTTGAACGAACCGGCGTCGCCTCCACATATGGAGCAGCRGGATCGMTCGTCATATTCTTRCTGTGGGTGTATTAYGCCGCCCAAATCCTTTTCTTCGGTGCTGAGTTTACCAAAGTATACGCGTCGGCGGGTAGACCAAATCCGCAGCGCGATGAAATCGATGCGCGGTCGGTTCCAATCTAAGGCTACCAGACTGGCGGTCGCTTTGCGGCTATGTGACTCAAAGGCAGCTCGGCCAGAAACCGTGAGGCAAGCACAGGTGGCGGCTGGCGCGTCCGCTGCGTTTAAGACTTTGCCCGACGTGGCATCATTGCGCTCCGAACGATACTGGCAGAGGGGTTACGGTGGCCCTACGACTACGGATTTATTCCGCAGACCGTCGCTGACGACGGAGATCCCCTTGATCTGCTGTTCCTCGTCGATCGGCCCACATTTCCGGGCTGTCTGGTTAAGGCCCGCGTCTTGGGATCGGTTAAGATTAAAAAGAATGGCGTGGAAAACGATCGCATTATTGGTTCTCCGGAAGTAATGAAGGGTTCGCCGCAATCAACCGATGGAATCGACGAACTGACCGCATTTGCCCAAGGACAAGCTGGACTCTATCTGTCGCTTTTTAGTGGAATACTCCGAGGACCAAGGTGACAAACTCGAGCTCGGTGGAATTGTGAATGCGGCGACCGCGATGGAATCGGTACGCAAATATGCGAAGCGGTTTGCGAAGAGCACTAAGGGAC